>Ga0080013_1000541_pt1 | contig 53473 bp, 64 predicted proteins | sample ETNvirenome_6_85_FD_69236 | JGI IMG/M metagenome (GOLD analysis project Ga0080013, IMG submission 69236) | Marine viral communities from the Pacific Ocean - ETNP_6_85 (SPADES assembly) (version 2) | ecosystem: Environmental > Aquatic > Marine > Oceanic | place: Pacific Ocean | collected 2013-06-19
CTCTGAGGGCCTCTCATTCCGATTTCCTCCTTCAGTCTCATCCCGTCATCAACTCGTGGGCATTATCAAGTGCTGGCTTTGTAAGTCTTAAATCGTCATCCCCTGCCGAGTCTGCATCAAGAAGCTGCTGGGTGTCAAGGGTGTGATGCCATTGTCTGATGATGGCTTCCGTAGGGTTAGCACTACAATCTATTACTGCACCGATAACTGTAAGGTCTGTTTGATTTCTTCCATTCATCCATTTTACATCACCAACAACTTCAAAGTCACCACCTTCCGTTAAATACATCGCAGTTTTATTTGCCGATGAATAGCCAGTAATTGTTGTGTTTCCTGTTGTAAGTGTGCTGGTCGCTTCCATGTTTAATTCATCGCCTGAATTAGTTACACTAAAATTCAAAGCAGAATTACTTAGATTTAATGTTCCAGTACCATTTACATCCACAAGCTTTGCAGCTATTGTATTACCATTAGCATTGAAGGTGTTTCCACTTGGTATTTGTAACTCTGTTGTAATTGTAAGGTCTCCTGTTGCTTGGGTGGTTCCCGCTGCTTCACACATAAGATAAGATAAGGTTACTTCAGGTATGCTCATTGTTCCTGAAGCATGTCGAGGTGAAAACCCTTCCTGTAAACCAGTTACATTTGTTGCTGGACTGCCAAACGTCATTGTAACGTCTTCATCATAAAAACGCACATATCCTGTAGAAGATAATGTTTTAGAAGCTGCTACTGTAAAAACAGTTCCTCGTATTTTTAAATAACTAGCTGAAGTATTTACCCAATTCGCTGTTATTGTTCCATTAACAATAAGATTATAGACATCAAAAGCATTTGGTAAATTCATATTCTTGGAAGTACCAGTCATTGTAAGCGTAGAAGTGCCTTGAGTGAATAGTCCTGCTCCTGCCCAAGCATCTGTGTAAGCTGATGGGCTTCCGCCATTGTAATCATATATAATTCCGTCAACATTCGTTCCACCTTCTGCCGCAGAACTAGTGCCTTCATTGAATTGCCAACGGCCAACTAATCCTGTTGCACTTGCTAAAGTTCCATCTTGAAACATATCTGCCCTAATCTGGGCTGGTGTCCTTGCTACACTCCACATTCTCGCTTCGTCTATTGCACCATTCATAAAAGCTGTGTAATCGTGTTTGCATCCTATTTGTATTTCCAATGCAGATGCGCTTATTCCATCGGCAGCTATGATTTCCCCTGCCACCAATTTACCATCAACCCATAATTGATGGTTTGTTGTTCCAGTCTTATCGCCATCACCATCATAAACCAAAGCAACGTGATGCCATTTACCGTCTGCCACCGATGCTGGACTTGTTATTTCGGTTGTAGAATCAGAAGTATTGTAAATCCTTCCTTTTAATTTACCATCGCCTGTATTAATATAAAGGTAAAATCGTTGACCTCCTCCTGCGGGGCGACGTTCAAAGAGATACTGATAATCACTTGTGTCTGAAGTCTTAACCCAACATTCTAATGTTATTTCATTCGATGTGGCAACTGCATCTAAATCTTCGTGGTCGGCTATCTCTACATATTCTGTATTAGAACTGTCTAACTCAAGACAGCTTGCGCCAAGCAGACCACCACTGGTAGTAAAATCTCCTGATACTTTGATTGGAACGTCAGCCTCGGCTGAAAGTGTCCCTCCAGTGGGTACTGTAAGATTACCACAATACTGCCGTGTTTCGTGTTGAGCAATAAAAGGAGAAGCCACAATTAGATTACCAGCGTAAGATGCGCTTTCATCCCAATCAGTACTTGTCGTTCCATTGTTAATGAAGAAGTTTGTTGTAGCATCACCTACTATCGCATTCTGCCAATGAATCGTGGCTCCAGCAGAAGCCCCTGTAATAATTATAGCAGCTCCAGCTTCTTCATCATAACTTCCTCCTTCTATATTGAACGCACTTGCAATAAGCATACTTGGGCTTCCGCCCCAATTAACAGTAGAACCACTACCTGCTACAAAACCACCAGAACATTCCATCCTCTGTCCATTAATATCTAAAGTATCTCCACTACTTACTGTTACGGCATCAAACTCACAATCTCCTGTAAGTCTAAGTGTTATAGCACCTGCACCAGTTGAATCGGAAGCCGTATCAATATTAAATTGAAAATCTAAATCTTTTAACAAACATAAACTTGCAGTTGATTCACTATTGAAATTCCAAGCGTTGCCACTACAAACAGCAGGTGAGGTAGCACTACTACCTGCAATAGTAATTCCGTTTGTAGTATTATCACTATATTTCAAAACGCCACTGTTAGCAATATTACCAGTACAATTTATTGTAAAATTGTCTCCCTTTGGAGTGAAATTACCACCCGAATCTATTGTAATGCTTGTGCAAGTGGCACTCTCTCTCCAACGTATATTAGAACCACCGCCATCACTTTTGATATTTGCATATCCTGTTCCACTATTAGGATAGAAATCTTGTGAAGTAGTATGGTCAAAAGCTAAAGTTCCTGAATTACCAATAAAACCATTAGTTGAATTATCATCCCAAGATGTGCCTGAGAATTGTATATTACCTCTTGGTGCTGACAAAGTTCCGTTAGCTTCTATCGTAAGTGTACTGTCAAGGTCAAGAGTGCCGTTCACATAAGCTGGGCCGTTTGTTAATGTCCCATCTCTTTCTGTAGATGTTCCTGTATCTTGTGCAGTTGTACTTGAGCCTTCATCTAACTTCCACCAATGAGCTGGAGTTACATTAAAATCTCCAGAATAAAGAGAAGCTACTTGGTCAGCAGACAGTCCTTGTTCAAAGAATTTTACATCTCTCAATGAACCATTAAAATATGCACCATAACTACCAAATCTTCCTATCATTGTAGTTCCTGCATCACATTCTATAGAATTAGAATTTGTGTCATTTGCTGCCGAAGCCTCTAAAACCCCATTAAGATAAAGAGATTGAGTTGTTCCATCACATACTAATGCTGCGTGTTGCCATTTATCTGCAACTAAAATGGTAACTCCATTTACATTTACAAACCCTGCACCTGTTTTTACATAACTTTTTATTATATTAGATTCTATAGATATATCAAAACCGTTACCTCCTGATGACACATCTGGACAAGAAAACATATATTGTTGAGTACTAATGTCATCTGGATTAAACCAAAATGCAACTGAACAAGTATTTTTATTATTTGCTACAGATGCAGAGCCTATTTCCACATAATCATCAACAGCATCAAAATCCAAAGAAGTAAGTGACAAACCCTCTAACTTTCCTTGTGTTACTGTAACAGCACCGTCTGTCGTTGTTGTGTTGTCCTGAACATTTACACTAAAGGCATCGTAAACTGTTGCTGGTGAACCACTTGCTGTAAGGTTATGTGAATTAGCTGAATTATCTGTAATGTCAATACTTGTTCCTGCTATCGGCCAGTATGCTTTGAGATTGGTTGTCCCTGCTCCTAATGATGTGCTTACATTTATCTTACTTGCTAATACTTGAACTTCAGCAGCCGTCAATTCTTCTGCATAAACTCTTACATCTGCTATTTTACCATTAGCATAAGTTGATGCGTTCTTTCCAATCTCAAAAACTGCACTTCCATTTACCATGGAAACATAGGAGCTTTCGTTGTTTCCGATATTCGTATCATCCACCAGAACTCCATTGAGATAAAGATTGATTGTGTCTCTTGCGCTACCACCACCTGCACCGTCATAAGTGGCCGCAACGTGAATCCAAGTTCCTTCCATAGATACCAATGATGTATTGTATCTTCGACCCGTCCAACAGGCATCCACATCTTCGTCTGCTATGTAAAACTCAAGTTTATTACCACTACTGGTAGAAAACACATACTCCAACGAAGTGGCGTAAACTCCCTTTCCTAATATTGTAAAACTTGTTGCGTCATCCATATTTATCCACGCACTTACAGAAAATGCACTATCGTTAGAACCATCGCCAAAACTAAAGTCATCATGGTCGGCTGCATAAAGATAATCATCATCACCAGCTAAATCGTGAACAGCATCAGTATTTACATTAATGATTGCATCATCAAGATTTCCTTCAAGGATTCCTCCTGTTCCTGTAACTGTTATGGTCCCCGTTCCTGTATATCCTGTTGATTGGGTACGAATACCACCAACAGACAAAGCAGAAGCATTTGCAGTTAGAGTTGCATTATTGGTAACAATTCCTGCTACAGTAAGTGTTTGGTCTGCCCCACCACCTTGCACTTCAGTATTCCAAGTTCCTGCCGTTAAGGTAAGAGATTCACAAGCAAAGGCACTATTAGTATGTAAAATATCACCTGAAGAATTAAGTATTACAGCATTATATGTATTTCCTGCATTAATGCGTGATGTCCCTGCTAAATTGTAGAATGTAAGAGTACCGCCATTATGAGTGAAAGTCCCACTATTTGAATCATCAAATATTAAGTTTGATTTGCCATCACCAAGAGTAGTAGTACCGCTTGTTGCACTGTACGTTCCTCCACTTTCTATTGTAAGTGAACCAAATGTAAAGGAAGGATTATACGAGCCTCCTCCTAATGTTCCTCCATCCGCAATACTTACATCTCCTGTTACAGTTAAATCGTGTGCATCATTATCGGCTCTATATATTCCATCAGTTATTGTCAAATCACCAGAAATGGTTGAAGTCCCAATGTATCGCATAAGACAACTACTGTCATTGATTGTTAGATTCCTAATTGTTCCCGATGATGGAATTATATCCATATATGTTGAAGCTGGTGTTCTTACATCAAAATCTGAATCGTTATCGGTATGTAATTCTCCATCAATGTCTATTGCATATCCATTAGACGTACCTCCCGTACCATCAGCTTCTCCATTTATCTGAAGAGGATGCCCTTGACCATCATAAGTTCCTCCACTTTGGACTTTAAAAGATTTACACTGGTCTCCTGATGTAAGAGCTACGGTGTCTCCATCTACTACAATTACGTCATCAAGATTGTTATCAGGGAGTACTCCACCTGCCCAAGTGCCGGTTAAATTCCAATTACCCCCTCCTGTGCCATTGGAGCTTATAACTGCCATCTACTTAAGCCTGTCTAAGCATTGCCCAAGTTGTTTCGTTAACTTCGTGCGTTGCTTCTGGATTTATAGTTACCCCACACCAATTAAGCCCAGTCGTAGCAATAGACTTAAGAGAGCTTGAACTACCACTGACTGTAATATCATCGCCTATCTGGGTCCAGCCTTCACTAGTTGCCCCTAACGTACCAGATGTAGTAGATAATCTACCCCATACTTGTACAGTATCGTCGTTACCTGAATCCGTATTTATAAATTGGAAAGATAAACGGTCTTCGTTGCTTACGTCCACTGGAGCTATTAGGGATACTTGTGTTGTACCACTTCCTGTATAAGAGCCTGTGGTTAGTATTGCTGATTTAAAATTTGCCATTTGTTATACCTCACTTCGCTGGCTCGATGCCATACGTCGTATATATTATATATCTAAAGGGGATTGGTATATAAAGCTTTCCTTAGGTCGGCTCAGACATCACGCCACAAACCCATGTGCCTAAATCTGATGAATAGAACACGCGGGCTATACGATATTCACCAGCACCAGCCCCTCCCGCTGAATCATCTGACACTATAGCTAGGGTATGAGTCGGTGTTCCATTCAGAAGTATATCGGTGGGCGAAATGATATTAACCTGTCCCGTTACAGTGCCCGGGCCGGGGTCTCCTCCTTTGGCAAATGCTATAATTTGATGTTCCTGCCCATCAACGGGTGAACCGGGCAGTTCCATCGTAACGGTTAGATTAGCAGCTGTATCGAAAGCATTGGCACTAATAACATAAGTGTGCTTAGTTGCACTTCCTGTTGGGGCAGTGACGCTCCCGTCGAAAAATTCACGGTCCTGTCTTACCACTCCTGCAACATCCAATTTAGTAGAAGGTGAAGTTGTGCCTATGCCTACATCACCAGCAGAATCTATACGCATTCTCTCAGTTCCATTAGTGGTAATGTAATTAGCGGCAGTAAAGAATCTATGATTTGTGGCAGCATTGAAAGAAGAACTACCCCCTCCATAGCGTATAATATTATCACCAGACTGAGAAACTCCTACAATTAGTGCCGCAGGTTCTTCTGCATTAAGATAATGTGGTAAGCCTATTCTAGCTGTCTTTTGTGTACTGTCTGTAAGTGTGGCATTAGCCCCTTCGTCACTACCAAAAAGGGCAGATAAGTCTGAAGCTACTACATCTAAATAAGCTGCGGGTGAAGTTGTGCCTATGCCTATTCTATCAGTGCTGCCGTCCATTGTCAACACTGCCGTTTCACTAGTATTCATTAAACTAAGCTTACTGCTCATTAGACGTAACTCACCAGTTCCTTGTTCTTGAATGAAGGAATGAGAACCATTATGATATATTTTTAAATCAGGATTATCTCCAAACGATATTTTGGCACCATCTGGTAAAGATATGGCCTCTGTGGGTGTCATACCTATACCTAAATAACCATCAGCAGTAAGACGCATTCTTTCAGTAGGAGTATATGCTGTATCATCAGTCAAACTAGTATCCGCATACCAGTAGAAAACTGCATTATCACTCTTGAAGATAGCTGCTTCCGTAGTTCGTGCTGTCCAATCCTTTAAAGCGCCACCAGATGTACTAAAATCAACTCCCCATCCAAAAGCAGCTTCGTTCTGTTCAGCTACTCCTATAAACAATCCATTATCGCCCGCCGTTTGATTGTTCTTCATCATGAAGGCTGCGCCAGTATATGCAGCATCCGTGGCTAAATCACGCTGCTGTATTGCTAGGCGTTGGTCGTTCCATACAAAATTAGCAGACCCACCAAAAGCTCCACCATCGTTAAATTGAACATAAGTATCACTTCCCGATGCCGGATAATCAGTTGCATCTGATAAATCAAATGCAGGTGTATCATCAGTAGCTCCAAGGTCTACACTGACTCCTCCATAAGAAACACTATCATTAGCTAAATAAGAATTAGCAATTGCTGTTCCCTGCCAGACCCCTGTTGTAATAGTTCCTAACGTTACTAAAGAAGTATCACCGGGATAAGCTGTAGCGTCACTTAAGTTAAACGCGGGTGTAGCATCTGTTCCTCCTAATGATAAGCTCACTCCTCCATAACTTACTGATGAATTAGCTAATTTAGAATTTGCTATGTTTGAAAGGCCCAGTGTAATTGTACCAGCAGTGGTAATAGGAGTACCTGTATCAACATCAATTCCGTCAGTTCCAGAAATACCTACACTAGTAACTGTTCCTGTTATAGCAACAGGCGCGTAATGAGTACCTACATAATCTGCACTAACTAGGTCGGTATCGAGGGTGCTTACTCCATTTGAAGATATTAATATATTATCAACGCTTCGGCCCATATCAATCCCAGCGAGGGTGGCTACGTCTGTAACCCCTAACGTTCCAGTTATAACGGAATTGCCTGAGAGCTGAGTAGTTCCGACTACGTCTAGTTTATAAGCGGGTGCAGTTGTGCCTATGCCTACATTACCTGAAACCATTCTCATTACAGTTTGATTAGAACCAGTGTGATATACATTGAAGTCCATAAATCCACTCTCGGCTGTAGTAGCGTCGCTTGAAATAGCTCCTGATATTTCTGAATAGGTTTGATTGTTGGATGCATTATCTATAGCTTGGAAAGCTAAGTATCCTGTTTGAGTATTAGCCCCGCTCGCATGATTCAGCATCCATATTTGCCCACCATCAGCTATATCATAGGTAGGGTTCTCCGAGAGAATCAGTCCTTTAGCAGTAATCTGTGTGAGATTCCCGCCACTATCACTCACCACTATACCATTAGAAGAAGTGTCTCTTACTATCTTTGTAGTGCCGTCAATATATACTGCTCCAGACAAAAGAGTGTCTCCACGCACATCTAACTTATAAGCGGGTGCAGTTGTGCCTATACCTACATCACCAGCTGAGTCAATAGTCACTCTTTTTGCAGCAGCAGTAAAATCATAAAAGAACAAGCTATCATCTGCACTATCATTAGCAATAGTCCATTTATTAGTATCATTCTCTAAGAACCTTATACCGGGATTGGTATCTGTAGCCGCATTAATCCAAATTTGTGTTTCACCAGTTCCTACAACTTCAAGTTCTGAGCCGGGCGAAGTTGTACCTATTCCTAGTCCTGTACTATTCCATCTTCCTGAAGCAGTATCATTTGGATTAAAATTAATATTAGTAGATGCTTGAAGTTCTACGTAACCATCTTCAGCACGTAATTTAGCATATTGACCAGTACCACGAGACCACAAATATAAAGCATCATCTGATTGAACGTAAGCAGCGTCAGAAATATAAGACCTAAGATAAGTAACTCCATCACTAATATTTATTGTTGGGTTACCACTAGCGTCTGCTGTATAAACATCTAACGCATAAGAAGGTGAAGTTGTTCCTATACCTAAAGCACCATCACCCTTTAATGTCATTAAAGTGTTACCAGCACCATCTCTAAATATGTGGTCATAACTTGAACTTCCTACATCATAGTAAATATGGTTTGAAGAATCTAAAAATACATAACTATAACTCGAATGTAATTTTGTAGCACCACTACCTCTGACGGTAGCTGTTCCATTACTAGCTACGAATAATCTTAAAGATGAAGTGCTATGGTCATCATAACCAAAAATATCTAAAGCAGTATCATCAGCAGTTTGAGCTATATCTAATGTAGTTTCATCATATTGAAACCCTGAAGTTCCTGTGACATTAGTAGCTGAGGTCCAGTGAGCGATGTAATTATTTGCGCCTCCTCCTGTAACAGTTCCCGTTATACCCACAGGCGCGTAGCGAGCGTCTATATAACCAGCTGTTGTTAATTCATCATCGCCCGCAGACACTGCATCCGCCGCCACTAGTATATCATCAACACCCACAGCTCCCATCGTGAATACTTGGGAAGTGTCCATGGTAACTCCGCCTGATGCTGTTATTAATCCTGCAAAACCAGCACCACCACCATCTGCTACGGTTAAATTAACAGTACCTCCATCTGTAGATACTAATCTAAAATCAACAGCACCACCATAAATATATTGGGTGTTGACATTTCTATATAAAGCAGAAGCTCCTCTCATTTTAAGAGTAGAGTTATCTGAAGTTCCACCTATTTGTATAGTACTTCTTACATCTAACTTCTGGTCAGGTGCAGTTGTGCCTATACCTACTTTAGCACTATCAGTCAAACGCATTATATCTATATTAGAAGAGTATGCCCTGAACTGTAGCTCTGTACCAACGCCTAGATATTCTCCTTGGGGTTGTATAATAAAAGGGTCCGTACTAACTCCGTCATTGGGTATGAACTTAAGTCTCCCTGAGCCACCATATTGAAAGCTAATTTTATCTCCATCTAATAGTACGTCTGTACCAGCATCTAAACGTAGGTCTGCGGTGGAAGTAAGTAGTAAATCATTAGTTGCTTCATACCCTATCTTACCATACTCTGTTCCTGCGTTCTCAAAAATAAGAGCTCCATCAGAAGTGTCATAGTCTAGAGTTGTGGCCCCTCCTGAAACATTAATAGTCTTGGCCCAGAATGAAGTCCATCGTCTGCCAGAAGTGCCTAAGTAAGTATTAGCGTGAGCATCTGCATAAGGGAGGATATAAGCATAAGTCTGCATTCCACCCCCTAGGAATAAATCACCACTGGTAGAACCAAATTTGGTATAACCGGTCCCATCACTATTAGTATCTCCTATATAGAAATATCTTGAATTAGTAGTATTAGTTCTAAATTGAGCTGTGTATGTTCCACCCTGTTCTACGACATCTAAAGGATATGAAGGGGAAGTTGTGCCTATACCTACTTTACCTGAACTTAACACCATCGTATCGCCATCTAATGTACCACCAGCCATTGTTCTAAAGTATAACTCCCCATCTTCACTAGTATCAGTAACATCTGATGACCTTGCGTAAATAGTAGCATATTCAGTTTCATTGTCTCCGTCGTCTTGACCTTTGAATCGTATAGTACCTAATACATCAGCATCTGCTTCTGCGTCAGCGGCTGGGTTCTTGAAAAATGTTATCCCAGCGCTATTTACATCATCATTGGTATTTTCAAGTATTATGTATGGTTTTGAAGCAGTAGCACTAGTAATAGTTAAATCGCTATCATCCCATGTAAAGTTAGCCGACCCTTCTATACTGTCAGCAGTAGTGGCACCGAAGGCTACTTGGTCAGCAGTGATAGAACCACCAATAGTACCTGCACCGCCCGCGGCTGCATCAGCATAAGCTGTCGTCGCTACCTTAGTAGAGTTATCACTTGAAGCTTGAGTTGTTGCTGTGGTACTAGTATCTATAGTACCTAATAATGCGCCAGCGAAAGTAGTTGCTGTTAGTGTGCTATCACTTTTTAAAGATAATATATTACTCCAAGAACTACCAGCCCCCACACCTGAAGTATCAGCATTATAATCCCATACCAAATATTGAGGGTCCCCGACGCCTGTTCCTGACGTCCCTGATAGAGCCATTCTAAGACCAGCTATTTGGTCTACATTCAATACAGACTTAGGACCATATTTAGTAAAATAGATAGATGGATAATCTGCGTATTCAGCGGCGTCTGTAGCATCATTATTTAACCGCAAGCGAGGATAATATCCCGCAGCAGAAGCTGAGGTACCTGAATCATTGAAACTGGTAGTAGAAGCTCCAACAGTAGGGTCTATGATAACTTGATTACGCGCACTATTTATAACGCGAGTGGTTCCTGTAATCTGTGTAGTGCTTCCTACATCAAGAGTGCTCTTGGTTGTAACTGCGCCACTAGCCGTTACTGTACCTCCTAATATGGCATTCCCTGTAGCTTCTAATGTAGTACCAACATCTAAAGCCCCTCCTGCGGCTAAGTCGGTACCATCAAATGTAAGATTGGCACTCCCTTCTATACTATTGGCTGTAGAAGCACCAAAAGCCACTTGGTTATCTGTTATAGAACCACCGATTGTTCCATCTATAGCTACGGGCGCGTAATGAGTACCTACATACTTTGCCGTAACTAATTCGTCATCACCAGTACCTACTGAATCTGTAGATATTAATATATCATCAACACCCACAGCTCCCATCGTGAATACTTGGGAAGTGTCCATGGTAACTCCGCCTGATGCTGTTATTAATCCTGCAATACCTAAAGTGCTAGCCATTGTCACATAACCAGTGCTGAAATCGTAGGAAGAACCTCTAAAATTAGTACCGTAAGCATTGGAACCAAAATACATAGTTCCATTACTATATATGTGGTCTGTTTGTAAGTATAATTCTCTGCTATCACCAGTAGTTGATAACTGCAATACTGTGCCGTTATTACTAGTGTTGGTAAATAATGCAGCTATACCAGTACCACCAGCTGCTACGTGTAGTGGATATGAAGGTGAAGTTGTGCCTATGCCTACATCTCCTGTAGTAGTTAACTCCCCAGTCACTTCAGTATCTAATAAGTATACGTTTCCAGAGGCAGTCCTGAAACCCTTTGTTAAAGTCCCCCCATTCATTGTAAAAATCTCGTACTCTCCACCCTCACTACCATCTGTTACATTAGTAGATTGAGTCATTACCTTTGCATATTCTATCTTCTCTGCGGCGCTATTGTTACCAAAAATCCTTTCTATACTCAAAAGGTCAGTAGTGGCGGGACTGGCAGAGTTCTTGTAAAATTCTAAAGAAGGCATCCAACCATCGGCGTTGGTATTTTCTAAAATAAATCTAGGAAAATAGTTCCCAGCACTACCGGCTTGAGAAGACGTAATTGTCATCTTATCGTTAGTATTATCAAATAAATAATTAGCTGTCCCGGTTACACTGTCTGCATCGGTAAAATAACCAATACGACCAGCAGCTCCAGCTAACGAACCTTTCGCGAATGCGCTGGTGTCTACACTGAATGCTGGAAATCCAGTTTCACCTGTAAAATCTATCTCATCATCACCTGCATCGTATGCACCACCTGTAACATAATAATTAGCATCAGAGTTCGCTGCCCATGACATGACTCCGAGAGTAGTAGCTACTAAAGCATAACCATCTCCACCGGGATAAGCATCTGGTAATGTGAATAGCATAGTTCCATCACCACTAGTTAAGTCTTCGGGTGCTTTTAGTTTAATATAATTATTACCCGTTGCTGTAGCTTCATATAATTGTAAATATCCTCCCTCCGAGCCACTAAGATATATCGCATTACCAAAGTTAGTTAAAGTATCACCAAGTATAACTGTACTGGCGTCGCTCATCGTGCCAGTGATTTTGTATGTAGAAGGAGTGTAAGATAAACTACTCAAAAACTTAGTAGAATCGACTGCGATAGCTGATAAATTTACATCAACATCTCCCAAGCCACCATTACGACTTAATGAAAGAATATAGGTAGGAGCATCTCCTAGAGTAGCGCCAGTTACGTAATAATTAGTGCCTCCCACAGTCTCAATACGCTTATTTCCCACTGCATTGTGGGCCAAACTCTTTAAAACTCGTGTATATCTAGCCATCCTTCTCCTAACTAATAAAAATGATTGGGGAGATTAGGGTTCTCCCCGTACCCTTTATAGAATCTAGTTATTCAATATCTACGAAACTACTATCACACCAGCTTCGGGCCTGACGATTTTCAATCCATATCTCATCGACATGTATGAACCGACAATTCCAAATCCGGGGTTTGCTTCCTCAACAGTCAAAGCTCTTCTTTCGACATAAGCCATTGGTTTTGTTGATAAGTCGAAAATACCCATACGGTCCACAGGGACCCAAGCATTCACAACTACCGTTAAACCATAAAGTGAGCCTTTAATTCCGCCAGTGGCTAACATGCTTCCGAGCGGATTGTCTCCTGCTGCGGTTGGCATAACGTTACCACCACTTACTATCGCCACTGACGACGATGTAGTGAATACACTAGCAAAGTCAGCCAACTTGAGTAAGTTCTCGAAATGCTTAGGAGACAAGAACAAATGTGTTGCCTCATAACCAGTTCGGGCCATCCTACTGATAGCTGCGGAAATGTCCGTCAAAGCGATTGAGCCTTCTCCTGTTGATGTACATGCAGGGTAAGAACTCGTGTCTGCCGGAATCATTTGTAGAACTGTTTGGTCTGCGTATTGGTCCAAACGTCCAGCCAAGTTGCTTGTGCCAGTAGCGAATGTTGCCATTCCACTACCGAAGAAACCACTGTATACATTTGTACCAAAATTCGTGATATTGTTTTCCATCGGATTTGCTGGAAGCGCCATAGTTCCGTATGTGCTATTCGCAGAGTCTGCACCGAAGATAACTTTAACTATGTGTGTAGTCAAGTGTCGGTCTACAGCTCTACGAGCCTCATTCAGAGCCATCTCAACTTCATTAAATCGAGAATCCTCTATCATTCTACGGGTTACACCTATCGCAATACCCCATTCTTTCACAGAGATACGCTCTGAGCGTAGCTTAGTGTGTTGGTATTGTGGGGTGCTTCCCTCATCTATCTCTTCCATTGCCATGGAAGGTTTTGCGAAAGTAATATCAATATTACCGCCTGTATCTGTCGTCATTGGGTCTGCAAAGAACTGCATAACTGGAAGGTCTGTGACCTTGTAATCCAGAATAGCGTCTTTGTAATCAATGAGGACTCGCTCACCTGTTCCGCCAGTTGTGGCGTAGGAACCTGTGTTCAGGCTAGTTAATAAACCGGGAGTTGCGTCGACCATCTAAATCACCTGCCTCCGACCCACATACACTTTACCAGACCCTCTGCCGTTGTGGCGCGAGTCTCTAAAGCTATTGCTACTGCTGTACCTGCTGCTGCGAGTGTTGCTGCATCAGCAGTAAAAATCAATACTCCATCAGCGTTGACAGCGCCCAAATCACCAACAGCAACTGCGCCAGTAGCGGAAATGTTTAAAATTACGCCGTGGCCAGTTATAATATTGGCTGGTCCGTTGTCAGCTGCATCAGTTAGCGATACACCACAAGTTGTTACTGAATTAACAATCGCTGGTCGTACATCGTTTGCAGTTCCTGAGAGCTCAATATCCACCACTTCTCCACCTGTAATAGCGCCGTTCGCTGTGAACGGTAAGATACGTGCTGGTGCTCCTCCATCGTTTAGTAAAATTTCTGTTGCCATACTTATTCACCTCTATAGTATTCTGGGTCTATCTTAATATTCCCATCCACTATCTTCATACCGAACTTCCTCTCGGACTCTGGTACTTCACCCTCATCGGCTGATTTACCTTTTCCGAAAGACCTCTCGGCCTCTTGCGTGGGCTCTGGCATTGCTGCTAAAGCCTCACTAAACCCAGTCAGTCTGGGTTCATCCCATGCAGTTAGTTCCTCTACACGCATATCCTTCTTATCTTCTTCGAGTGTCCCGAACAAGACTTCGCGGGATATAATCGCTTCTACAGCTGCACCCTTTCGAGTTAATTCTTCCTTAGCGATTCTCGTTTCCTCAGCAAGCTTAAATGCTTCAATTTCTTTCAAAGCATCTGCGTACTTGGATTCGATATCCGTTTTGGAAGCCTCAACTTCATTAAGTTGTGCGCGTAGAGAAGCGAACTCGCGTTCGACAATGCTCTCTGCATCGGATTTAACATTTGTTTCCTTAACTTCTTCAGTCATAGTTACCTCTGTTTTCCCGTCTTCACATTCACATGCTCCTTCTTTACCACCACAACCACAGTCGTGGTCGTTTTCCGGCGCATGTAATCCACATTCCTTTTCAATAGTACATTCTTTACAGACGGGTTCCATCGTTTCATTGTCAATGAAACTTACCTCTGTAGGACGAATCTTGGTGGCAAATGTGTCACCCATCACGTCGATATCGTTGGAAAACCAGTCGATACTAACGTGAGTCATGTCCCCGTCCTTGACCTTGTTCATCACTTCTTGACCACGACCATATTTATTAGACACCGTTGCCAGCATCTTGATTGCGGTCTTTCCATTATCCATCTTGACCAACTCAGGATTAGTTGCCATGCCGATTAAATCCTCAGTCGTTCGCTGATGGTCAATATACATTGGAAGCTCCTTAAAAGCTTCTATATTATCTTTTAAAGTACCTCCCTCTATATAAACCTTATGTTGCTTTCCGTCTTCCTCATACTCATGAGGCCCGGAAGTAATAGCGGTTACCGGAAATGATACAGAATCAATTCCCTCATCGCTAGTAAATGTCATGTCGTCACCTTCTCCTAAAGAAAGCGCAAATGACCTTTGAACCGGCTCAATGGTTTTGCCCTCTGCAAATTCCCGCTCTACGCCATTCTCTTGCGCCCACATGTTACACATGCCAGCTGCAATCTCCTCGGAGTTATCAAAACCCCTCTTCTTAAGTGTAGCTTTAACTGATGTCATACATTTCTGATACGTCATGTTCTATCACCTGTTGCGTTTGCGGAGGGCTTATTGCCCCTGTTCTGTGCTCTGGCAGATTCCTCTTTCTTATCTGTCTTCTTACCGCCAGAAATGTTGGCATTCTTGCTTCCCGGTCCACCTTCGAGTGGGCTAGACTTTACATCTTCCGAAGTTTCCATCATTAGTTCTGTAACTCCTTCAGGGTCAAGACCACGCTCCTCTCTGACTTCACCGGGCGATAATACTCCTTCGGACAGATATATCATATCCGTCTTAGCTTTAGTGAATGCGTCTTCAACATTAATTTGCCTAAACTTAAACTTAGCTTCGCCCTTCTCCAATTGAGGCATCAGCTGTGCATTGAGTGCTCCTTCTACTAATGATTGTAGATAGCGCACATAGGGTTCAAAAATGGGTCGCGCCTTTTCGGGGTCCGACCACATTGTCATGGGTACTTTAAGAGCCATATGAATCTTGGCAAGTATATCATCAGTATATTTACCATATTCAAAAGCTCGTTGTGTGCCCTGTAATTCTTTAATTATTATGTCGTTTCCATGGATAATATCTTCACCGGGAGCCAGTGAATTAAATGCATCTACTATTTCGTTTATCTTATCAGGACCATAGGGCATATCAGGTAATCCAGCACTTACATCGAAGCGACTGGACGCATATTTGTTTAATGCTGCCCCTATATCCCTCTCAGCGTAATCCTTTAAATCCACGAGATATAAAATAGGATGAATGTCGGAAAGTCCGTATGCGTAATCATCGAAGGTATTATTCTTGAGTTCTATTATCTCATCTTCTTCAAAACGCACATTCTCTTCATCGTCTCCTACTTTCTGATAGTAGTATTCTATCTGACCGTGCTCATTTCTCTTTACAAACATATTTTGGCTTGACCTTAAGACCAGATTATCTCCGGTCCACTCAAGGTAACCTGTTCCAAAAATACGAGCATTCCTAAGCCACCCATATAGAATATTCTCTATATTGATGTCTCTAAACATTTCTTCGACTTCTTCGCGTACGTCATCTTCATCTGTTACTATATCAAAATTATCTTTAACAGCATATAGGCACGGTAAATCAACGAGAGTGCGTATAATAGGGTCTGATAGATATACATTCATATAAGTTCTATTCTTCCCTAAGTGGGGCTCATAGTCCTTAATCTGATTAAATCCACCAAATCCTTTATTGATTTTTAATCGTTTTATCACACCCGCACCGAAACTGCGAGGGTCGTCTTCTTTGTACGGAGGATTGCTGCCAGTGACAGCAAAACGGCGTCTAATATTGTCTACGAACGACATGGCTTTAAATAACTAATCATAATGAGTATATAAAGTTTTTGTTACATTCCCCTTAGTGGTTCCTTGTTTAATGGCATTTTTCGGCGTGTAGTAGCAAATAATGGAGTCGGTCCAGAATATTGAGGGCGACCCATACCCGAAGTTTTGTTAATAGGGGTAGATACTATACTTTTACCGAAATTACCAGTCATGGGTAACATACTAAGCGTAGCATGTAGAGCCATAGCTGCACTATCACAATAATCGTCATGTCTTCCACTGGGCGCTGATATCTTCTCTGTCTTGTTGGCTATATCCATAGTATATTCTAAATCCATATGTTCTCGTGTCCATTTATGCATCATCTTAGCCTCATCCCCTACTAAGCCTTGGGGATTAGGCACTCTTACTCTTCCTTGTTGTATGAAGGATTGATAATCCCTATACATCTGAGTCTTAGTTCCTTTGGGACCACCTGTAAAGACAAAAGCTACAAAATGAACCCCAACTTCTAGTGATGCTAAGCGTAAGTCGTGTTCTACAGCTCCTCCGATACCCGTACAGTCGACAATAAGCCTATTAGCTCCTAATCTCTCAACCACATCCATAATACGTCGCCGTTGGTAGGGTATATCATGGCCGCCAGTCCTAGCATTGATTTCTTCAATGTAAATTAGGCGTGCAATGTTCTCCTTGTCGGTCTTCTCAAGAGACCAAGCACTAATAACCGTAGAATTAACGGATTTACCGATATCTACTCCAACTGTAATGTTGCTTCCTGATACAACCCCGTCAAGAGTATTGAGTAAGTAGTCATCGTAGCAGTTCTTTATTTTTTCTGGAGTAAATACATTCGACACCGATTCTACGAACTCGCATTCGTATTCAGTCCTCCAATAAATAGAATCTTCTCCCCATTCAGTCATCTTCTCCAGCATTTCTTGTTCATCATAAGGAGCTGAATAAGCGTCTCCCTGCTTTATAGCATCCCTCCATGTAAAATGCATTCTTTGGAAAGTATCAGCATAAGCGTCATCATACAAGTAACGATACATGTGATTGTCTTTTGATTTGGGAGTACCTAAGTTTATAAATGGTGCCTTATTAGAAACTATGGCTGGTTCTACATTGTCAATAAATAGTTTATCGTCAATGAGAGGAGACTCATCGACTACTAGGAATGTAGGGTGTTGTCCCCGTATAGCCTGTCCTTGATTAGTAGGCGCCAATGGAGCCCTTCGCATTATAGTGCCCCCTTTAAGTGTTATGTTGGGCTTATTATGAAATCTATAATTAGCTACCAGTCCATTAAGAAAGGCATTATCAGCGAAATGCCTGTAAACGTAATTAAATATAAGAGCTGCTTGGTCCTCCGTAGGAGCAAGGATAAAAACTAAATCCCTGAAACGATTAAAGAACATATAGATAGTTACAGCTACGGAAAGAGCGTAAGATTTCCCACTACCTCGTGGAGCTAATATAGCCAACTTAGTTTGCCTACCGTCTTTCCTTTCTATTAAGGCTTCGAGTATAATTGACTCCTGTAAAGGTCTCAATTTAAGAGGACGTTGATTTGCATCCAAAAGATACGCAGAACAGAAAGCGCGTACCAATTTACGCATCTTGCTCTTTTTCTGTCTACATTGTTTGAATATATTCTCTAAGTGTCTTGAATCTAGTCCGCCTTTACCTGTTAAAAGGCCCTTTAGGTGCTTCTCTTCCTTCATCATCAGTTAAATCCTCCAAAAACGTTTCAAACATTTCTGTGCTTTTCTCTGCTACTGTGGGAACTTCGATATTCAACGCTCGGAACTCAGTATGTATGTCTTTAACGATTGTATTTCTTTGTCGCAAGAGCTCTGTTCGCGCGTTAACATCCCGAATACATATAAGAATTTCTTCCCACAATATATCTTCAAGAGCAAGATTGCGCGCCAGAAGACGGACAAGCTCTTTATGACGACCATATTCTGCTTCTCCGACTCTCTGACGTAATCGCTGCTCGTATTTCTCTACGTTCAAAGTGCTTTGCCTTCGGCAAGGGCTGACTTGACTTCACTCTTAACCAGTGCGGCTAATTTGTCGTCATGCTCGTCCCATGCGGTTAGCAATACATTTCGAACTAAAGAGTCCTTTACGTGCTTTTGAGCTGCTTCATCCAGCTTCTCGTATGCTTTCATCTGGGTCTCAGTTAGATTCTTATCCAATAGAGTCATCAGTTCTGCTTCATTATTCTTTAAGTATTTAAAGACTAACGCTTTAACTGCTGGTACGGTGTATGCTATATAAGCACCAAGTCCTAATACTAAAGCAGCTAGTGCTAGAAGCACTGGGTCATCCATCAGACTATCTAAGAGTCCTGATTCTTCCACACTCTCGAGAAGTTCGGTTACATTACCGGCCGTCTCGTTGTTTTCATTTGTTGTGTTGTTCGACATTTTTGTCTCCTATTATTTATCCCGATTGTGGGCCCATTGTTCTACGGCCATCACCTTTAGCATAATTGTTTTTGTCCGCTATATAATCGGCGTTTGGAGTTGGCATCACATCGGAACCATCCATATAATTTGGCTTTCCTTCGGCTGACTCTGATTTCTGCACATCTTTAAAAGATGTTATAGGCTTCTTATAGCTCATTTCAGCTATCTCCGCATCATCAGGTTTTTCGAAGTCCAACTTCATATCTGGATTATTCCCATGGAAATGCTCTCCTTTCAATATATTATCTACCATGGTTATTTTTCCTCCTCTTGTTCGTGTTCGTGTCCATTCCTAAACGTTCCTTTCCTTGTCTGTTCTATCTGACTGTTCTGTTGAGCAGTCCATAATTCTAATATTTTATATATAATAACGAGCGCAGGTGAACCTATAATCAGAAGAATTGACTTATAAGATTCTATATCTTCTACTATTGATGGCTCTCTAAAAGCCATAGCAACTAAGAATATAGATAAACCTACCCAAGCCATTACAACTGGGGCTGCTACTAGCATCATCATGAAATTAGCGAAATTCCCATCAGGGGATGTTGCGTCTTTCTTATGATTACTCATTTCTTCTCCTGTAATAATAACTTAATTTCTGCGAGAGCTATTTTTACCACATTCATATCCTCTGCATTTTTTTCATGCCGAGCTCCAAATTCGTTCTTCACTTCATATAGTGAAAAAACCATAAAGCGATATAAGGCATAAATTGCTCCAAGAAGGAGTATTAACGGTAGTCCATAATCTTCGATTGCGACTAAAACATCTTCCATATTATCTTTCTATATAGCGCGCCTATATAAAGTTTACCCTAATCGAACTCAGGGAACTGCTTTTGAACTTCTAGCTCTATCTGGCCTTTGAGTTTAGAGTCTATATCTTTATAGCTTTCTTTCTTCTTCTTATATTTGGGTTCCCATTTAGGAATTACCACATCGCACGGCCCACCGTTATGCTGCTTATTAAACGAACACCACTTACAGAGATTCTGGGGCACCTGCTCATAGCGGTCCTCATATTCCTCACGCTCTTTCAAACAGTCATGTACCATCTTAATCAGGTCACGGGCTTCATCAAGCACGCTCTGTGTAACCTTCACGAAGAACGTGTCATCAAAGCGGAGATAGTTGACGCCCACAAATTTCGGCATTTCGCCCATCTCTAAAGTGTAGAGGAAAGCGTAGATAATCAGCTGGCGATAATAATCCTCTGGAAGGTATGCACCATAGCGCTTACTGGTCTTGTAATCCAGCAAGGTAGTACCACCGTCGAAATCATTACACACTGCATCAACGATGCCTATGACTGCGTAGTCTTTGGACTTAACCCACTTCTCAGCATACTTCGGAGCTACCGAGTTCCAAGCCTGATATTTGTTCTTGTATATCTTCCACTTGACCATCTCAGTTAGTTTCTTGTTGACAGTACCAACAAAATTCTGAAGTATATCCTCTGTCTCGAGATACATGGCATCCATCTCAGCTTTGGTATGTACTTCCCATAGCCACTTATGTTTGGCTATCTTCTCTTCCCAGCCCTTCTCGAACTGGTCCTGAATCCATGTACGGGGTGCTCCCTTCTCCCACGCCGTCAAAGACTTGAACTGCTTCTTGAATAGGTCCTCTAGAACTTGGTGAACTAGAGTCCCACGGAACAGGTGTATGGTCTTCTTCTCGGGTATCTTAGCTATGTACTTGTAGTAAAATTCGCGGGGACACTTCATGTAGGTATTGATTTTACTGGGACTGAGCCTCATAAAGGAGGGTTCCCAATCTATGTCGTCCTTACTCGCCGCCATGCCACTCACCTGCACTTCCATCAGTAGTCCAGCGCGTCTTTATTTGGTACTGCTTACCGCACGTTACGCATACCATTCCATAAGTCTTGACTTCCTCGCACTGGCAGGTATCAGGCTCCATATGGCACGCACAATCTTGACCACAGGGGGTCTCTGTTTTTGCTTGCTTTTTCTCGTTCATCGTTTCACCTTTTAGGTAATTACCATAAACACGGCTCTCTATTTAAAGGTTTCGATGGGCGTGCGGAATAGAGCTTAATATAGCATATACCCTAAAGAAGTGTTAATAGTATATTAGATATATATAGCATCCAAAATTTAGCCCGATTTGTTTTAAGGGGTGGACGATAAAGAGAGGGGGTGCGTGACTTTGTGAGTAGACGGGGGGGGGTCTTTGTGAACCAAGGGATATTCCCTACTCTACGTAAGGGAAGATGAATAATAATAACATATAACCAAAGCTTTATATACTCTCTTGTTATGGGTATATTAGAGGTAAACAATGTCAGAACATCACTACGAAACACGTATTATGGAAGCATGGTATAACTACAATGGACCTTTGTCCTTTGAAGCGTTCTATGCTACATACATACCAGCCTAAGCCCCCTCCATATAGAGGTATAACCCCCCTCTACATAATAACAATTATGCCCTTATGCCAGCGTGAGCTATAGCTCGGGGTCCGCTCATACCCCTCCCCCTATGGCTCGGGCCCCGATATGGGGGGTCATAATTTACCCCCCCTCACCCAAAGTTATATATAGGCCTGTGTCATTGGTATATTAGAGGTAAAAGAAATGGATAATTATCAGAATTACTTAGCAGACGTAATAGTCATTATGTCTATCATGTCACGCAGATACGCATAAACATATAGCCCATATACCCATATAGGGGGGGTGGCCTATCGGGCCCCGGTGGCTATGTTACTATACCCCCATGGCATAGCCCTTTATATACCCCTATACATGGCAGTGCTAGAGGGATTTGAACCCTCGTCCTTAGGTCGAAAGCCTAAGATGCTGGACCAGCCTACACCATAGCACCACTTAATAACTCCAGAAACTAACAGAATCACCGTCATCTTTCGAATCAAAGCACCTGTCACATCTGCAATATTTTTTACATTTCATATTCTTTTTCTCCTATATTACACATAGCAACCAAGTATATAAGGGTATGGGTCATTTAGGTATATAAGCTCCCTCTATCCTTATATACTCCAATATACATCCCGCTCACGTTTTAAAATTCTGGACCCCGATTTATAGCCTTACGGCTCCTAAATCGTAAATGCAGATTCAAAACAAGCTTAACGCCCGTATTTCATTCTGTGTTGAAACAAATCATCCATACAGCTGTCACAAATTTTTTGCAACATACCTATACAGGTTGCTTCATCTTCACACCATGCACACTTAACGTATCCGATGTCTTTACCAAGATAAATCATGCTATAACCTCCTTTTTATTTATGCCCAAGCCGATTGCATCAGCTACTTGTTGCTCTCTTATTGGGCAGTTCCCAAATGCTACTTCCATACCCAAAGATAGGATGTATTCAAACCAGTTAGTCATATTGTGTTCACTCATTTTTAATGTTTTTCCTCTATATCTAACATAGTTTCAAAGTATATAAAGCTATGGGTCATTTTAGTATATAAGGCTCCTCTACCTATATATAGTCCGTTATACGTTCCGCTCACCTTTTTTAGAAATTTGGACCCCGATTTTACAATTTAATAAAATCTAATCCTAAAGCCTCTTTTATATAGGCCATTACATTATGCCAAAACAATTAATCATCCCAGATATATTGTATTGCGCCAAAACCATTATCAAAACAGAAATCGCATTCGCACTTTTTACCATGTGGATTTATATATGTGTCCATTTATTTCACCTCCTCATTATATCTATATTTTCTAAAACCTGCATAACACTTTCTTATGTGTTCTATTTTTTCTTTTAATGTCAACATTTTACCAATCTCCATTATCTGCAACATCGTAATCTAATTTTTCAATTAATCCGCAAGTGCAATTATCATAAATCCATTCGCAATTTTCAGCGTGGGCTAACTCAGACATAGAAGCACCACTATTTTCATAGTGAAAATCCATATCGCTATTTTCATATTCAGACATATTTTTCCTCTATACTTAACATGTTTTCCAAGTATATAAAGCTTTGGGTCAAATTAGTATATAAGGCTCCCCTATCCTTATATACCCCAATATACAACCCGCTCACTGTTTTTTAAACATCCTCCTGCTCGAGGTCCACGGGCCCCGATTTGTATATATACCCTACTCTTCAAGCACTTTACAAGTGCCCCATTTTTCAATTTCCCAATCATCTAAAACTTGACAGGTGCCATCTTCTGGCGTGGCGCAATTTGGACAATAATATTTACTAAATCGACGAGCCATTTTTTCACCTATCAAGATTTAATAAAAGTTCCTGAATATTTCCAATAGCTTCTACATAATAATTTATATCATTATCCTTTAGCTTTCCGAAAGCTTCTATATCCCATTGAAGAGAGTTCATGGCTACAATTAATTCGTTTATTTTCATTGTTTTCTCCTATATATAACATAGTTTCGGAGTATATAAAGCTTTGCATGGTTTTAGTATATAAGGCTCCTCTATCTATATATACCCTGTTATACGTTCCGCTCGCTGTTTTTTAAACGTCCTCTTAGATTGGGGTCCGCGGGCCCCGATTACTTATATACCCTATTGTATAGGTCTATATATACCTATTCTTTAAGCACTTGGCACTTGCCATCTTCAGGCGTTGCACATATAGGACAGAAGTATTTTTTACTAAAAATAAAGTCTTTAGCGTCATAACTTTCCGGTTCACTCATTTTTTACCCTCCCTAATTTCGTTATAAAGTTTTTCATCTTCTTTAAATATTTTATCTAATTCTTGCATTCTTGCATAACAGGATTTAATCCATCTTACTCTATCGTGACCTTTTAATGGTTCACCTCTATGATAGTCATCAGCCCAACAATCAATTAATGCTCTAACACTTGTTAAACAAGCAGACTCATAATTATATTTTTCACGGCTCATAGGCTCACACTCTCGGGCACGTCTCAACATTCTTTCTATAAAGTTCATACTATCAAATCTCCATCCATATTATGTGTTCGGTCAGGGTTTACCCTTGACCAATATTTTTCACCACAACCGTGTAGTTTACACTTGCACCCTACATCAGCGTCATGCTTACAAGATGTGCAGAAGCCTTTAAGACTTCCCCATCCATCACCGTAACCACCACATTTAACATTTAGGCACATTTCTCTAACATTACCGTAACCATCACGGTTTAACTTTGAACCTTTAAAGGCTTCTTTTCCTACTACTATTTCAGTAATAAGTAACAAGGCTATAACTATTATTATTTCTATCATATTTATTTTTCTCCTATACTTAACATAGTTTCGGAGTATATAAAGCTTTGCATGGTTTTAGTATATAAGGCTCCTCTATCTATATATACCCTGTTATACGTTCCGCTCACTGTTTTTGGACATGTTTAAAAAAAATCGGGGCCCGATAGAAAAACTACTATATAAAGGGTTAGCCTTCAATCTTAGAGTTTCCCCCTTAGATTAAAGACTTGTTATTAAGCCTCGTATCATAAGCGTATCGGCTAACCAAACCGTTTGGGTTATCGTGGTCTATAGTCACCTCACCCGTGAGTTTATAATTCTAAACCGCACGCTTCATAAAAAAGCGCTCGGTCAAAATTAGAGTTAGATTCATAACAAAAATCTGCTAAATCTCTTATTAAAACTCCATCAGCTTTATGCTCTCGCATAATATCAGCTAATCCTTTAAAATGTTTTCTTGTTAGCATGTTTACACCTGCGCCCTCAAAAAGTCCATTAAGACATGGGTCTTTGCTACCTTAACCAAAAGTTTTTGGTTTGGTATCGTGTGGGCATAAAATACCTCAAAATCAGCACTGCCACCGTTAAGGTGGTAATCGTGCCACAGGCTCATACGGGTTAATTCATTCTTACTCATATTTTTCTCCTATACTTAACATGATTTCGGAGTATATAAGCTTATGGGTCGTTTTTGTATATAAGCCTCCTCTATGTATATATAGTGCGTTTTACGTTCCGCTCACTCTTTTTTGCCGTCCCGCTCGGGGTCCGCCTACTCAAAAATGAGTAGGACCAAAGCTTTATATACTTTGTCGCTATGTAATATAAAGGAGTAAATATGAGAATGTATAAGAATTGTCAAGAATGTAAAAAACAATTAACAGACGGATATAAAAAAGATAATCCATTTACTAAATTACCAGATGCGCAATTTTGTTTTGACTGTGAGATTGTGTATTCGATAGATTATTAAATAAGCCGGGGTCCGCCTACTCAGAAATGAGTAGGACATAAAGCCTTATATACTACCACGCCCTTGTCTATTTATGAGTCAAAGTATTAATGAGATGCTTGCTTCATGGGAGAGGTCTCGTGACAAGCCAGCCAGCACGCCACTACCACGCCGTTTTTATGACGTGAGAAGTAGGCCAACAGGTAAGCCGAGAATAAGAGGTCATGGTCTTACACCAATAGGTGAAGCACTGAGATGTCAAGAACTCGGTCTTGATAAAGAAATAGCCAAACCAATGGCTGACCCACTGAGACATTCACAAATCGGTGAGCCTGAAGATAGGTAATCAAGTTATGAAATATTGCGAATGTGAAAATTATCACCCAGCCTTTAAATGTCCCGACACAGGTAGCACGTTATGTGAATGGTGCGGGGGATTGTGGTAAATCGGGGTCCGGCCTACTCACATATGAGTAACGGGGCAAAGCTTAAATAGGACTGTCACACTGTATGTATAGAGGTTGAGCCATGTCTAATCGGCAACGGGAAATTAACCTAATCATAAGCCCTTTACGTTGAGGATTAAATGTCACGTTTGGCAAAACGAAGTCATAATATACTGTGAGAATGGTGTTAATCATGATAACTTTAAAGACAGCGTAAGAAATGAAATGAAGATTTCAGTTCAAAAGACTGAGATTGTAAAATTAAAGGCTGATTGGGTTAGTTTCGACTCTAATCACGTAACAGTGGCTGCAAACAAAGGTCACCATAAGCGAATACGACGAGAACAACACTGTTACACCATACGCAAATTACTTTACATTAATGCCCGACGGGGCGTTATCGTGGTTGACTGAACAATCCTGTCCTAACGGGATAAAGTGCATGAACCTGCTCCAACGGACAAGTGTCTGAGGAGGTGGTAAGTGGCAAGTGAGGAAAACAAACTACTCAGGTAGTTAGGCCTTACTTTAGGGGTATACCAAAAAATCCCCTACCACACCTTATGATTCTCTATAGAGCGAACTGTGTTATAAGACGTATTCTTATAACTGCAAAGGCCAATCGGTTTGGCCGCAGTGAGCTCATATATAAACCTTTCGATTCGGAGTCCGCGAAAAAAAAATATGCTTATATACCCCCTTACAGGGTGGTCGTGCTTTCAATCAAACCGTTTCCAGTCAGGAGAGAAAGACACATATAATTTAATACAATGACGATACATCTTAGAGAGATTGAGAACTTTTAAAGGGGTATGATTTAACGTTTCGTTAGGTCATCGAGTAAGTTTAAGAGAAAGCGGTATTTTACCTTTAAAGAGCTACTTTAACAAGGGACTTACAGTGCCTCAAGATTGACGAGTCTATACTTTTTGATGGTCTCATCTGTGCTAACGTGCGAGTGTATTTTATATGTTCACGACCTATTATATAGCTACATAAACGTAAATGGGGAGACTCTTTTTAAGGCTCTCTCTCCCCTTTGAACAATCCTAACAGGAAACTATTTATAGTTTTCCAAGTGCTACCTTTAGCTCATCGAGTGAAATCTTACCGGATTTTACTGCTTGAACAATAGATTCAGGTGTTGCCGATACTTTAGGCGTAGATATTCTACGCATCGACTGTAAATCTACGACTTTTTGAGTAATCATAGCTAATACAGGTGAAGCATCTTCACACGCTAAAACTTCAAGCATAGCTTTAAGAGTATCAATTTTTACTCCTGCTGGTAATCTACCGCCCTTTGTCGCTTCAAAACCGATAAGAGACATAAGACTCTTTACAATTCCTTCGCTACGTGGGGCTGATAGATAATCCATCGCTGTGCCTTTCTGTTCCGAGCTTGTTGCTGGTGACATTTTTTTACCTCCTTTCATTGTTGGTTAAGTCCTTTTCTGATAAATAAACAAGGGTATAGTAGTATATAAGCTTATGGGTGGTTTAAGTATATAAAGGTCGAGGGGGCTTATATAGTGCGTTATACGTTCCGCTCACTGTTTTTAGCAATTTTCCCGGGGTCCGTAATTTTGCGGGTCCCGAGCGTATAACTTTTTTTGCCTTATATACCAAGCTCTATAAACCACCTAATTATATGCGCTATCGTGCATGTGAGAAAGGGTATAGCTTTAATAGAGCTTATATGTTTAGCGGTTTGAGTTCTCAGTGCGTAATTGAGCCAACGTCGATAGGTCGCTGTGAGAATATGCGATATAGAGCAAACTAAAACCAGCAGTTTAAGTTCAGTATGGAGCTTTTTTCTTCTATATGTGTGGGAAGAAAAGAAGTAATGTAAACACTATTGTCTCTAATATTATATGCTCTATTAAGAAGCTCTATGTATCAAGCTCTATTAATCTCTTAATACAATGCATATTGTCTCTATTATTGCTTTAATAAAGCTATATATTAATATAGTATAATATAGTAGAAGGGGGGAGGTATATTAAAGTTCCCCCGAAAATCTAAAGATGATGAGCGGGATTTTATCTTTTAAGACTCAGTCACGACCTTATATCTTTAAGCCCCCAAAACCACCAAAAGCTTTAAATACTTTGAAACTGTCTTAAATTTAGGGTAATTTTATGACCAGAATTGAATCGGATATTAAAGATATAGAGAGTATGCTCTCTATGTTAGAGCCTGAACAGATAGCTCAACTTATGGGAGGTATAACTATCAATAAGCAAATGCATAAGATAGACTACTCCTATAAGTTAAGGAGTCTTAGGACAACTGACCTATATTTCTCAGCCGAGCCAAAGCCACACCAACAGATAGATGGTAGTGTTATGACTCCTGAAGAATATAACAGTCACAGACAGGGCGTATGGGAACAGGTCATGTCAGGGGTAGACCTATGAGCTGGCATAAAGATGACTATGCATTAAGACAGATAGTAGAAGAACTATTTGCTACTGATAGATATACTCTTACGTGGGAATATGACTATCCTGAGCTAAAGATATTGATTGATTCTGATGGAGATAAGCTATGAATAAAGATATAGACCCAATAAAGATAGATGAATTTGGGATAGAAGTATGCTTAGTATGTGATTGCGCAATAGAGTATAATACATGCCTTTGTGATATGAGGAGGGATTGGTAATGACTGATATAACTCTTGATGATATAAAGCTAATAATGAGAGGTAAAGAGAATGTGCCTCTTATATATGTTAGTGGATATGAAGATAAAGATTATAAGTTTATGCGTAAGCTGGTTAAAGATATAAATCCTGATGTTGGTGATGATATGTATAGCACTACGCAGGAACTGAGGAAGATTATAACTACGCTTAGATATATGGAAGCATATGACTATGAGAAGATGGTCCAAAAGATAAGGGGCTACTGTTAGAGGTATAGATGAAGTGTTTAGATTGTGGTATGGACTATGTGGGTATGAAGCGAAGTAGAAAGTATAACTGCCCACATTGTAGCGTAGTAGATGTGAGAACAGGAGAAGTATAGATGTTTGTGATAAAGGGTATTAGATGTATAGATTGTGAAAGAGATATATATTACAACCCGACCAAAGACCTATATGTATGTAAGGTGTGTGACTAAAGATGTGGTGGCTGAGATTTAATAGTTTAAAAGAAGCAGAAGAGATGGTAGGAGGGTTATCTGCGCCAAGTAAGATGCCCTCTTATGCATGGAGTATATCTGCTAAGAGATGTAATATAGGTAGCAAGTTAGCAAAGGTAGAAGGTAGTGTATGCAATAAGTGTTATGCACTGAAGGGAAGATATATGTTTGGTGCTACGCAAGGTGCGTTAGAGAGGAGATATTGGAGATGGTCAAGTGATAGAGATAAGTGGACTAATGCTATGATATATATAATGCACAATAAGAAACATATAAGGGATAAAGGACATTTTCGTTGGTTCGATAGCGGTGATATACAAGGAGAGGCTATGCTTAGTGATATGAATACAATAGCATGGTCATCTCCCCACATACGCTTTTGGTTACCTACAAAAGAGTATAAGCTTGTGAAAGACTTTTCACATGAGAATGATATAGCCCCTAACTTGATTATACGGGTAAGCAACCCTCTCATTAACAGTAGTGCTGTGAATATGTATAAACATATATCTACGGTGTATAGTAAAGATAACCTATCTGATAGTGAAGGATATATATGTCCATCCTCTAAGCAGGACAATCAATGTAAAGATTGTCGTATGTGTTGGAGTGATAAGCATGAGGTGAGTTATATTGCCCATTAATCCAGCTACGTTTCCAATCGAGAAGTTTATACCTCTCTTACTGATACTGCAAAGGATAAGTGAACAGTTATGAAGGAGATGTGGGAACAACTGATGGCTATGCTATTATTAGATATGATGCACGATGACTTACTGAGAAATGGTTATGCCATTAACGGTAGTGGTGTAGCGATAGATATGGATGAGATAAAGAAAGCGGAGGAGATGTATGAAGAAGAAGAAGAAGGAGAGTAGGTATCATCCGAGTGGTTATACGCTTCCTGATAGTGGTGAGAAAGGTGAAACCTTTATAGATTTCAATGCTGTATTGAAGAAGATAATACCAAAGAAGGTAAAGATAGTGAAAAAGAAGAGAGTTATAATATTGGAGAAAGCAAAAGATGAGTAAAGGCGAACCTATGTCTTATGAAAGGGCTAACGAGATAGCAATACCATTATTGGTAAAGATAGGATTGTTAAAGAGTGTCAAGAAAATAGCTATCGTTGGCTCTTTGAGGAGAAAGGAAGAGATTATTAATGATATAGACTTTCAAATATGCGGAGATAGTTATTATGTAAAGCGTTGCTTAGGGCAAAATGCGTTTTATACTGAAAGTGATGGTGCAAAGAGACAGATATACACAGATGGTGGAGGAATATACATAAATTGTTTCTATACCTACCCTGAGCAGTGGGGTAGTGCGCTTATGCATAACACAGGACCAAAGAGATATAACGTAAGAAAGCGATATCAGATAAAGAAAAAGGGATGGTTATTAAATCAATATGGTTTATATAGGCCAGAAGGAGATGCATATATGGAAGTAGCAAGTAAGACCGAGCAAGACATATACGATGCGCTTGATTGGACATACTGCGAACCAAAGGATAGGAAGTAGTGGCATATGGAGGAGATGTGAGTTTTACAAGTGAAGCATATAAGAGTGCGATGGAAGCTACGAAAGGTAGTATGGATGAACTAATAGATAAGAGTAAAACAGGAAGGATATTAACGGCTGAGAAGCCATATACCTATGATGAGGTATATCAAGCATATAAAAGAAAATGGTTGGATAGGGACTTATTTGATGATGACTATATGCCTGAGCCACCAGCCATCCTATATGCAAAGGTCGAGGACTTAGATATAGCATATGGCGAAATGCTTAAATACCTTGACGACACTGACATTTATGGCCCAAAAAAGGGCAAAACTGAGAAAGATAAAGATATGAGCAAAACTTATAAGAGAGATAGAAAGAGTCCACCTTATAGTGCTACTGCCTACGATGATGGAACATATGGAGTGGGAGTAGATGGAAAGGTATGGCAAATAGGAACAGTAAGCAAAACAACAAAAAGACCATCTGGATATAAAAGATGGTTGAGTAGCTATCACACAAGTAGTAGTGGTAAAGCTATAAGACATACACCATCCCCAGAGATGGTGGGATATGACGATTTCATAGAACGAAAAGAGAAAGATATGAGCGGAAGTGATGGTAGAGATACACTCTACGAGGATGATGGAGATACCATCAAGGAGATAGATGGGCTGGAATATGTCTTGTCTGGAGATGAGGAAGATACCCCCGAAGAAGTGGTAGAGATAGAGGAAGAACCTGAGCCTATCATAGACGATAGCGTTATGGGTAAGATAAAAGCATCGGTAGGTGTGCCTGAAGAATTTAAATTCACAGACAATCAGGTATTCTATACCATGCTAAGGAATATATTTAGAGGTAAGAATATACTTGTCACAGGACCATCTGGTTGTGGTAAGTCATCTTTAGGTAAAATCCTCGCAGAGATAACCAACAAGCCGTTCTATTCGTTTAACTTTGGTGATACGATGAACCCATCTGCAAAGATATTAGGTGATACGAAGTTTAGCAAAGAAGAAGGAACGTTCTTCAAGCAATCTCGTTTCGTTGGGGCTATCACTGATAACAGTGGGGCTTTTATTATGCTTGACGAGATAACGAGGGATAGGACAGGCGACTTAGCCAATATCCTTATGCCTGTGTTGGATGGTCAAAAGTATTTAGCATTGGATGAGAGTGATGACGCTGGTATAGTTAGCTTGGATAGTAATGCATTTTTCTATGCTACTGCTAACATAGGTAGGGAATATCTTGGCTGTGCGCATGATTTGGATAGAGCATGGAAAGATAGGTTCTGCGGTGGTCTATATGAATTGGACTATCTGCCTCAAAAGAAGGAACAGGACTTGATACGGGTAAGAGTTCCTCAGATAAGTGAAGATAATGCAAGACGTATAACTGAATTTGCCAAAAAGATAAGAGATTTATATAAGGCAGAGGAGTTAAACGTAGCCGTATCTACTCGAATGTCTATTACTACTGCTGAATTAGTGGTAGATGGTATGACGTTGCTTGACGCTTTGAAGCATACAGTGTTGCCTTTCTATCCGTTGCAGGGTGGAGATGACACTGAGCGTGTTAGAGTTATACAGTGTATACAGAGTATGGGAGACTAATATGGTTAGAGCTAAAATTAGGAAGCACTTATATTGGCACGATATGGCTAAAATGTTGCTTGAGCAAGGTCTTATGCCTACGATAGTATCTAAGGTTATAAAAACTGTCTATCCTGAAGGTGAAATTACAGGTAGGCACGTTGGAGCATATAAGCGTAGACTGATAAACGATGGTTTGTTAGAGAAAAACCTACCTAAAACCATGTCACCTAACGAAGCATATGCTTTGGCAGAGGATATGACAACTAAGGTAGATACATTTGTATATAACTGTTCTGTTGGTTCAGCAAAGAGAAGTCTTAAATGCTTTGAATATAAGCTGACAGAAGAGATAGTAGAACATGATAAGGAGGTAGACGTATGGTTGAACACGGTAAACACGATAGATACCACAGCAGTATAGACGAATGGACAGGAGACAGTAGCGAAGATTACTGTTATAGCTGTTCTAAATTTGTTGAATCAGATATGGATAGTAAATGTCCTATATGTGAAGCAGATTTAGATTGGTCTGGTGATGAATGGGGTAGTGGATATACAGCGAAAGCTTCTATATCTTCTGCGCCAAGCGTGACTGACTCAGGTGATATGTGGGATAGGTCAGGTAGTGGCTATACGTGGGGAAAGCAGACCACATGGAATAAATGGAGCGGTTCTACTTCTATGTCTGGCGCATGGTCAGGTGGGTGGTATGATAGAACATCTGATAACGCTGATGCGCAACGTATGTTAAGACATAAGACCGCTTTAGATAGTTTGTGTAAGGTAGTAGACCCAACAGTAGAACATTCACTCAGGTTTGCTACCTCGAAAACTGCATATACCAATATGAATACGGGAGATATAACTATTGATGGGTCGTTGTTAAAGAGTAATGATAACAAGTTAGATATAGTATCTGGATTAGCTATACATGAAAAGTTACATCTGGTTCACACTAAGCCATTGATAAGATGGGAGAAGGACTATGCATATGAGAATGAGATGGATAGTTGGGAGAATAAACTACTTCACTCTATCGGTAATACCATAGAGGATGAATATATAGAAAAGCAATTAGCTAAGGATTGTGCTGGGTTTGTTCAATATATCTCTGCAACAAAAAAGTATTACTTTGACGAAAAGGTTAAAGATACACTTGAAAAACCAAATGATAATCCTTATTTAGATTTATTAAATACATTGTTGGCGTTTGTGAGATATCCCGCTAACATAAATGATGATAGGAAGAAGCGACATAGTAAGCATATACAATTCTTCGCAAGGGCGTTGCATGGCGCATTGGATGATAGGGCAAGTGTCCTTAAGGCTGTTGAGACTTTATATGTCTATATGAAGAAGGTAGCTGAAAAGATGGCTGAGGATATGGGTGACCCTGACTTTACAGATAAGATTAGTGAAAAGATAGATGAATTAAAGAAAACTCTATGTGATTCTGACCTATCTGACGAAGATTGGGAAGAGATAGAGAAGAAAATTGCGAGAGATATAGAAAGTAGTGAGCCACATAGGGAAGGATTGGATAAACTTTTACATATGCATGGGAAAGATAGAGATTCTTTCACAACGATATGTGGGGCAACTGACTATGATAAGCATAAAGACCCTATATCTGAAAGATTATCGGAAGAGATAAAGGAATTGGAAGATACAGACTACCATGAGACAAAGTTAGGAAAGAGTGATTGTATATCACCACGACAAACTAAGGTGACATGGAGAACTGCCCAACCTACTGAGTATGAAAAGGACAGGTATAGGGCCGATAGTCAAGCCATACGCAAACAAACAAACATGCTAAAGCGTAAGATACAGCTATATGGTGATAGGAACGTCTTAACTATACGCAATCAAAAGAGAGGTAAGCTTGATAAACGCATACTGCATAGAATACCTATGGATAGAAGGGATATATTCAAAGCTACGATAGTAGATGAAGATAAACCTTTGGATGTATGTCTGCTCGTTGATGAGAGTGGTAGCATGGGCGGTTATATGGGTAGAGCAAGGCAAAGCTGTATAGCGGTTAAGGAAGCGTTAGAAGAAAACTCTATGTTAGACCTATGGGTAATGGGGCATACTGCTGACGGATATAAATGGCATGATGACGCTAACTCTACCAATATGACTTTATATCACAGTCCTTCAATGAAGGATAGACCTTTTGCTATGGGAAGTATGAAAGCAAGGTGTGAAAATAGGGATGGTAATGCTATACTATGCGCAGGACAAAGGGTAAAGGAGGAAACTTCTACCCCTATGTCCCAAAAGTTAATGATTGTATTCTCCGATGGTTCACCAGCAGCGATAGGCTATGGTGGAGATAGAGGGATAACTCATACAGCTAAGTGTGTTAGAAGCCTTGAAGCTAAAGGATGGAATGTTATACAGGTAGGGTTTGGTGGCGCACATCTTCAGGAACGTATGTTTAAGAATCACTGCTACGTTAATGATGTAAACGACATGGCTAATACCATTAGTAAGATAATCAGGAAGGTAATAAAGGTATGAACGACCAGCATTGGGATATGCTATCAGGTTTTATGATAGGTATGGGTGTAGGTCTATTCATAAGTGGTGTTTTAGTATGAATATAAAGGGGCCACCTCATATGGAAGAAGCCATGTGGTATATACTTGTAGCTTTCTTTATAATGATATGGATGTGGATGTTTATATGGGCATGAGATTAGAATGAATACTATATGTTTAGGTTGCGGAGATGATATGTTCGCTAATAGACTTATATGTGAAGTATGCTGGAATGGTGAGATATGATAACTGACGGGGTGATAGATAGGCTGACGAGAGATACAAAGGACTTGTTCAATTTCTATGATGAGAAGAATCTCTTTAAGACTAAGAAGCAAAAGTCGGAAGATATAAGTGGTCTACTTGAGAACGCTATTGCGTCTGAGATAGACGGGGCAATAGCCCCAAAGATAGATGCTGAACCTGATATACGCTTACACGGAGAACCTGTTGAGATAAAGACTACATCAGGGACTTGTTGGTTTAGTGGGACATTCTCAAAGAGAGAAGGTTATTTCCTATTCGTTAGCTGGAAAACAGATACTGAGAACAACCCATCATTCTTTATCGCTGGTAAACCACTGAAGAAAGATGATTGGAAAGCCTCTACGTCTAAGAGCTACTACGCAACAACATATGATAAGAAAGTATTGTATAAGAATAGAGATGAGGTAGACTTCTATGCAGGTAGTATGGAAGGATATATGAGAGGTAAGCAACAGTGTATAAAGATACATACAGGAAGTAGATTAGGAGATATGGGTTATGAGTCGTAATATAATAGGGAAGTTAGGAAAGCCTCGCATGAAACTTATAAAAGCACTATGCGATGAGAAGTATGGCGATAAGAATTGGTCTGCTGATGAGATTAATGAAGTTATAAGTGAGAATCAATTACAGTTATATGCGTCAGATGGGCGTAAGAGAACAGAAGGAGGTATAAAAAGGGCAATGAAAGAAGCTTTTAAGAAGCTACAACCATAAGGTGATAGGGTAGGAGTGACAACTAACTTTTATTGTTGGCTCATATTTACCTCTCGTCATTCCTATCCCACTAAATGTGGTAAGGCTTGAATACATACGCCCAAAGTCACTGAGATACATAGTGATAACATAGGCCACCCGAAGGGATTAAGTTCTTGGTAGGTAGTAGGACTAAACACTATGAGATAGGTGTGGTATCAGTTTGGTGATACCCACAAGAGAACCAAGTAGATGAGTCCGATTGGCCCTACGTCAAGCGAAACCTATCAAAGTGTCGCTGGTGAGGAGATAAAGATATACGTTCACTAATCATAATGAGAACACACATCTTTACTTAGACCGGACACATGTATAGAAGGATGAAAGACATAGACCGATTTTAGTTCGTGAGAAGCATATGTCACTGTTGAACTCTATATTGTTATATACAAAAGCACGAGGAGTAAAGGCATACTATCGTATAGATAGTCCCTGACCTGATAAACAAGGTCGCTTGTATATATCTCTCAGTTTTGTTTGAGTGTATCTCTCCCTTACCACAACCTTTAAATAATATGATATGTTATGATAATACGGAGAAAGAAAATGAAATCTATAAGGAAGAAGATTGGATATATTAGCAAAGAGCGGGCAAGCAGGGAGCAGAGAGAACTGAGAGAAGCTATCTATGAGATAGCCGAGATTATACATATGCAGATGCCACTGAGACATCAAGACAAGTGGTTGGCAAAGATGGTGGAACGAGGGCTATACCACGTAGAAGAAGAGAAGTATACAGATGGTCGCCCTACGTGTTGCCGGAACGGATGTGAAAGGTGTGAACAATGATAAGAGAATTAATAGTATGGATAGATAGACGCTTGGGGCGTAGAGATAAGAAATTGATAATGAGGCCGAGGAACTATGGTAACAGATAGAGCTGAGGCATTACATTTGGTGGATATACTGCTGAGATATATGGATAAGTCAAAGTCTTTGCATATGGTATGTGATATGGACTTTGAGATAGCTGAGACTACTGATAACTCCTCACTAAAACAGAGTATAAAGATGGTTAGGAGATACTTGGAAGAATGATGGATAGACCAACATTCAGGGAACTGAGATATAAGAAAGATAGAGATATACCTGAACAATATGATAGGGTTCAGCTTAAGATGGATGGTATGTGGGGATGTATGATTATAGCACACGGACAATGGGATATATACTCTCGGACAGGTAAAGTTAAGGCGAGTGGTCATTTGAAAGGAGAAGACTACGACACTTCCGAAACTATATTGCTCGGTGAATACATAAAGAATAGTCATTGGGGACATAAGATGGATATAGATGGAAACTTCTATGCATTTGATTGTCTAAAATATCAAGGCTTAGACCTAGCAAATGAAACGCTGAGATATAGAGTAAATATATTACAGAACATATTAGCGTATGACACATTTAGTTTTGTATATGAATTACAGCACTACCCTGTGGAAGATTGGGAAAATTTATGGGAATTATACGTGGTTGAAAAGGGATATGAAGGTTTAGTGTTCAAGGATAGTGAGAGTAAATACAGTGATAAGAACGCATGGGCGAGAATGAAAGGGATAGTTGAGATTGACTACATATGCACAGGCTTCAGAGGAGCAGGTAAGGGAACTAAATATGAGGGACAGGTAGGTTCAGTCATAGGAACACTCACAGATAAGGATGTGTTCGTCACTTGTGGTGGACTTTCAGCAGATATGCGTGAAGCTTTCACTAAATATCCAGAACGTTATATCGGACAGGTCTTTACTGCTAAGGGTAATAATTGGTATCCTTCAGGGGCAATAAGACATCCTCAGTTCGTCATGTGGAGAACAGATAAGGAAGTAGATGAGTGTAGGTATAGCCAAATACCAGCAGGTGTAAGAGCATTATGATTGATAGATACTGCCGTTTGTGTGGTAAACGAATATCTTTGGCAGAGGCAGACCTATACGCAGGATGTTGTAATATCTGCGCCTTCGGAGTAATATTACTTGAATAAGCTCTATTTAGCAAAGCTTTATATAGACCCTAATATATATCTATATATAGCAAGTGTTAATAAGTATTTTGCTTAATGGAGCTGTCTATGGCTAAGAGAAAGGGAGATACAGGAAAGAACTTTGAGAGTGAGATAAGGAGAAGTCTAAAAGGGGCTAAACATATATGGTGGTTCAGGATACAAGATACTAATGACATTAACAGATACGTTAAAATTGCTATTGCAGAGAAACAACCAGCCGACTTCTTTACGGTATACAGAGGTAGACCTATTATGCTTGAGGCTAAAACAAGTAGGAATCTTACTTCTTTTCCTCTATATTACGGTAGTGGGCGTTCTATCGCTCCTCACCAGATAAGAGAGGGAGAGCTGTTAGTGAGGAAGGGCGGTATAGCTCTTATCCTTATACGCAGAGAAGAGTTCAGGAATAAGAAGGCATGGGCTATAACCCCTGCACAAGCAAAGTATTGGTATAGTAAAAAATGGAAAGGCAGGTCAGTCAAATGGGAATGGATAGACAAGCATGGTATTCCTATCGAAAGGCTGAAAGCCCCGCTGAGATGGAATTTACAAAAGGTATATGAAGAGATAATATGATGGGTGGTAAGATATTAAATTGTATATATTGCAAGAACGTGAGTATACATACCCGAGCAGAGATAAAGGTATATGTCTGTGATGACTGCTATGAGAAAAAAAAGAAAGAGAGAAATGAGCTGGAATGAATTTACATATGGATGGCTGCAGCTGTTCATATTACTGAGTATATGGGGGATAGATGGAATCAATTAAAGTAAAGGCTATATGGCATAACTGTATGAAGTGTAAGATACACTACATGAGTGAATATCCTCACATCAGAGCATACCTCTGCGATGAGTGTTGGAATAATATGCCCCATTATAAGGTAAGCGCTGTCAAATCCCAACGACCTGATAAAGGACCGACCTATAAGTTGCCTCATATATTAAGGGATATCTCTTCAACAGAGATACTGTTATATACAGTGGGCAATCTAATATGTATGACCATAATAGCTTACTATCTATGGTTCAAGTAGGAAACATGACATTAACAAGATGTGAAAGATGTTATGGGAGAGCTATCTTTATAGGTTATAATGGAGAATGGAGATGTGTGAGATGCAACCCCAAAAAGAACTATGATTGATACAGTGTGTCTTTGTCATAGTTGCCACAAGGAGATGGAGATAGGACAGATAAGTCCCTTCCTTGAGTGGCATATATGCGATGAGTGTATGGATATAGGAGAAAGCGAAACCTTTAAATAGGTAGTAGCTAATGTGAGATTAGAGTTGATTAAAATGTCAATGAGAACAGAAGTATTTGATAAGGTTTACAAGGCGGCTGAGAAGTATCAGCGCACAGGTAAACACAGCCAAGTCAGTTTCAGGTATAACCCTGAACAAAGAACAGCGTTTGACTTCTCTACGTGGAAGCACGAAAGAGATAGCGATTCTGTTAGGAACATCTTAGTGGAAGATGTTAGAGTATCCAGCGAGGGTATGGTATATGCAATAGGTATTGACAACAGGTATAACCTGAAGCAATTTTCTACGCAGTATCCACAGCATGTCCGAGCTTACCGTATAGACCGTATGGTCCTTTAGATATGGGTGAGTTGTTGGATGAGTTTGTTACTCAATTAACAAACGATAGTTCCGAGTTAGATATAAAGTCCATCCTTAGTGAGGATGAGCTAGATGATTGGGAACTACTAGTTAAGGTCTTTACCGATATAAGGATAACCAATGTCGGCGAAGACCTCACAAAGATATCCAAGTTCTACAAACTAAAGAGATGGCAAGAAATATCTGTCGTAGCTCTAGTTAAAATGTTTGAGGTGATGTGGGTAATGAATAAACCCCAATTAGAGGAACTACAAGACGGTATGGGGTCATCACCTGATACAGATATAGCGGGGATGTTCGGATGACCTCGTTGGTTATGGCTTCTTCAGTAGCATGTAATACCTGTAAACACAGACTCGCTTTTGAGTATGTTAAGTATAGAGACACTAACGGCAATCCCTATTGTCAGATGTGTTATATAAAGATAGGAGGGAAAGTATGAGTGAGAGATGGGATACCTTTGACCGTATATGGGCTAAAGGTATTAATGGAAAGATGCGTATGCGCTTAATGGCAAAATGCGTTCAACGTGGTATAACACCCACCGAAGAGAATTGTAGGGATTATTGGATGGGATATATAAGATATTACAAAGATGCCTATTCAGGTAGAGATTATCATATAAATCCTAGAAAACACAAGAGTATAATGAAAAGTTTAAGGAGGAATAGAAATGAAACAGGAAGACGAAGACAAAATAGTAAGGGAAAGCCATACAATGTGGCAACAAACTATAAGAAAAAGAAACGAAGCGTATGAGAAGCAAGGAGATTGGTGGCCTTTCATACAAAGTATAGAAGACGTTATGGAACGTTGTCAGCATTTAGAACAGCATATTGATGACCTTAGCAATAAAATAGGAGAAACGCAAGGTATGATTAAAAATTTAAGAAAGGTATTAATAAAACTGGAGATAGTAGATGACCGATTCGTCTTCTGATATGGCAGAAATGGCTGGAGAATTAATCCAAGCAAAGATGGACTCGGCCCGTAAAGATACTGCGATGACACATGTGATGCGTATAGGAACTTTCCACATGGAGATAGTTCCAGACCCATCCATAGACATCGACAAACTCTTCCATGAGATACTTGATAAGCTAATGGACAGGTATGATGAGAAGATATTAGAGATAACGATAACTCAAATGCAAAATCCAGAGCAAGGTAGACACTATGGATGAGAATGAATTTGTAAAGGAAGGACATATCATAGGAACATGTTTCCTATGTAAACGTAAAGTATTTAAAAATAAAAATTGGTCTACAGAGGCTACTGTTAATTGGGCTGGAAAGAAGATATGCGGCGCATGTTTACGTGGTTTAAGCAAACCTGTAACAAGAGCTGTAAAGTTATATACTAAAGAAATGAAAGATAAAGATAAGAAGGAGAAACAGATAGAAAGGGTCGGTGTATGGGTAAACCCAGAAACCGGACGTATAGAGAAAGCGTAAAGCTTAAATAGCCCCTTGATGATGGGGCTATAGCCAAAAAAGGAGAAAAGATGGCAGAAGAAGAAAGAAAGAAAACAGACCTAGAATTGGTTGTCGGAATGTTCCGAAACAAAGATAAGAACGAAAACATATACTACACAGGTAAATCAGAAGCAGGTGTCGAGTATGTTATGTTCCGTAATTCATACTGGAAGGAAGGCGCAAAGAAGCCATACTTCAGGATGATGAAGCGTGTAGAGAAAGGCACAACAGCCCCATCCGTTGAGGATTAAGGATGACTGGCCGTAAAAGAAATCCACTGGATGAAGCTCTATCAGATATGATGGATGCATGGATGGAGATGATAGAGGTTCTCCCCATCATGAGAACACCTACTATGCCTAAAAGGGGAGATAAACATACTACCTTTGGGGAATGGGAGGATAGAAATGGAGAAGTATCTATCACGGTAGATATGCCGGGAGTTCAAAAGAAAGATATAACACTTTCTGTTGATGCTCATATGGTTTCAGTAGAAGCAGATGCAGGTAGGGAGTATAACTTCCAGCATGAGTTTCCACTTATCACCCTCAATCCTGATGAAGTCACTGCTAAACTAAACAATGGAGTTCTTGATATAAAAATTAAGAAAGCTAAAGATAGTGTTGGTAAAAGCATAGACATAGAATGAGTGGATATAGCGATTGGATTCAATCGTCTAAAAGTCAACGTATATGGTTAGAGGAATCTATGACTGCTTTAGGGCAGTTTGCCTTTATATCCCCTATACATAGGATAAGACATTGGAACCAAGCCAAGCGTAGAAGAGTGAAATGCTGGGCAAAGGATGGTGAGTGTGTCTTCTGTAAGCAAGGTATAGCCAAGATAAACGAATTTACCTACGGTATATATATTAATACTGATAGGGAAGTGAGATATCTTAGTGCTACCCTTGCTACACACACTCACTTCCAACAACTGTTCTCCAAACTTATAGATGAGAACCTAAACCCTACTGATGTAGTCTTTGAACTGAAGAGAACTAAGATTAAGACAGCATCAGGCAGAGCAGTAAACGGCTACAGTATAAACCGTACTGATATACCAGAGTTTATTGCTGAAAAGTTCAGGCCAAGTTTATATGGTTCGGATGAGCAGGAATGGAGATGGACTGTCCCAGAAGAGATAGCTACCTTCCTGAAGGATAAAGAAGGAAATGTTACTACCTTAATAGACTTATTTCTACTGTTGAAGGATAACTTCAGTGGTATCAAAGAGAACGATTTAAAGGCTTATGCTATTAAATTGGTAGACAGTAATGTTATAACCTTAAGGAATGTTAGGGAGAAATGGATATGAAATTAAATAAATATATATATGCAAAATTAAAAGAAGGTAATGAAGATTACATGGGATATGAAGCCACAGAAGAAGACATAGAGGATTGGATAACGGACTGGTACAACGATACCTTTAAAGAACTAGACGATAAAGATAAACCTCGTGGTCCTCCTATGTGGTTAACTGGGCCTAGATGGTATGACAGGCGAAGACGTAAGATAGCGGAAGCTAAGGCTGAAGTAGAGGAAGCAGAACAGCGGAGTTATGAGAAGGATGAAGCCTGAAATATATGACCTCACCAGATACTTTCACAATGTTCGCAATAAAGATGGTTCTCTTAACCCTATCTTAGGGGAAGATGAACTAGCATTAACAGCATGTCTTTCTTATCTTTTAGAAGATACTAACTTTGTTATAAAGGCATACTCAGGCACAGGTAAGACAGTTATAATGGATGCTATCTTTGGTTTATTACCTAAAGAGTTCTATCATACGATGGAGCATCTTTCCGAGACTGCGGTATGGTATGACGCCGAGAAGATAAACAGGTCTAGATTTGTAGCCATACCAGAAGCTCAGAAACTACCTGAACCTGTAATGGAAGTAGTTAAGACATGGGGAGACAACAGGACAGCCTTTAGGAAGCGCACAGACGTAACCATAGGCGCAACAGTAGAGACTAGGCTACGGCCTAAGTATGTATTCATGTGCGTAGCAGTGGAAAATACCAAAGGGTCATCCTACTTCGACGCAGAATTGGAACGTAGATGTATGATTATGCATACTAATCCCACTGTCGAACAGACAGAAAGGGTAATAAAATATAAACTACTAGATTCTGCTGTACCTAAATCCTTCATATCCACTATGGAAGATGAAGAGATAGAGGACTTGCAGAAGCATATACTGGGGGCTATTATAGCTCGTGATGAAGATGATGCGTTAGTGTTGAAGAACCCATGCGCTCCCTTCCTTTTTGAGGCTATCCCTAGTGCCTTTCCTGTATCAAGGTCTAAGGTGCATTATCTTTTAAGGCTTATAAACGCTGTGGCTAGGTTTTACCCAGACGAGATACTAAGGGTTGATAAAGACGGAGTTAAATATGGGTTAGTTACGCCGAAGCATAACTGGCTTGGACTAAGAATTTATTTAAACTCCTTTGTATCAGAATGTCTCCATATGCCTAGCCATGGTACCGATATACTAAAGCTCTTTCCTTCTACGCGCATAGATAGGTTTGGCTTCGCTGATGGTGATACCATACGCATGGCTAGTAATGAGATTAAGAAGGCTGCTAAGGCAGCAGGACTACCTTTCACTAAGATAGAACCTATACTTAGTGCATTGGTAATGACAGGTTTCCTAGAAATGGATGAAGATAAAGGTAAACGCCTATATTTTAAGAGTCCATTGTTTGAAGAACCTGTCGCAAAGATAAACTGGGGGGATTTAATTGAAGAAACAAAAAAGTTTGTGGGAAAGAACTGGTCTACAGTCGGTAGCGAATACATTGGGCGCCATTGTGGCCGTATCAAAATTGTTGACCCGTTTAGCGGGAACAACTTTGAGCTGCGTGAAACAGCAAAGAGAGCGATAGATATAGAGAGTGGTGACTACCCCTCTATATTCAAGACAAAGAAGGACTCAACGATAAAGGATTTCGAGTCCTTCCTACTTAACGCACAAGGAGACTATAATGAAAAAGAAATCGAAAAAATCAGCACCTACTATAGTAAGAGCTAGACTACCTAGAGGTAAGCAGCAACTAGCAGTAGTGAAAGAAATGTCAGGAGGGTCACGTATGGTGGCCCTGTGTGAAGATGGCAACGTAAGGATGATACGTATACCGGGCCGCTTAAAGAGGCGTATGTGGGTGCGTATGAATGACCTTATCATTATAGAGCCTTGGGTTATTCAGACAGATAAGAAGGCAGATTTAAAATATAGATACCTCCCAGCCGAAAGGATGTGGATGATAAGAAATAACAAGATACCAGAGGAGATAAACATATGGTAAAAGAATGGGAAGCAACTTACACTGAGTTCACTAGAGATACAGCTCAGTATCCTAAAGAAGTTGAAATGGAATACCTAATGATAGGTTTAGCAAATGAAGTAGGAGAGGTCCTAGGCAAATATAAGAAACATATAAGAGGAGATACAATGGTTATGTCTGATTTCAGGAACTCTTTAATAGATGAAATGGGAGATGTAATGTGGTATTTTGCTAGGATATGTGATGTTCTAGACGTAAAGATGTATGAAGTAATGGAACGTAATGTATCTAAACTTATATCACGTAAAGTAAGAGATAAGATTAAAGGAGATGGAGACTTCAGATGAAAGTACCCCTGATAGCAACCATCAACCAAAGAACAATAGACTTACGTACTGGCAAATTGAAGGTTAAGATATATAGAAACGGTAAGGTAGAGGCCTTAGAAAGCCCCTACAAGCCTTACTTCTATACTATTAACGAAGGAGGGGATACATATAAAACCATAGCGTCTGATGAAGAAGTACAACTATCTAAACATCACTATATACCTATGAAAGATATTATCCCACCAACAGCGCTTTATGAAGGTGGAAGAGAAGCCCTACTTGAGCGGCTCTGTATAGAGAATCCTGATTTCTTTAAGAACTATCCAAATACTGATACCTTGAAGACTCTCGTATTTGATATAGAGACGCACTCACCCGACGGAGGTTTTCCCTTTGGTGAGAAATACCCTGTCGTAGCGATAGGGATAGTAACTTCCACTGGAGAGCGTGACGTTATACTATGGGACGGTGAAGATGATAGACAAGTACTACTAGACTTCGCAGCCTATATGAACGACTATGACCCTGATATAGTAGTAGGATGGAACCTAGTAGGGTATGATATACCTCAGATATTACATAGAGCAAAGTTTCATGGTCTCAAAGGATATAAAAAAATACTGAACAGGGATAACTCAGATTGGGGATGGGAACCTCCTAGAAACAATAAAGATTTGAAGACAGTGGTTGGTGGCAGGGTGGTCTTAGACTTGCTAAGGTGGGCTAGGCTGGACTATTCTCTATCTGGTATACCTAGAGGGCTTAAGAGTGTGTCTAAAGCCTTTGGGTTGGAACCTATAGAGCTGTCCTTTGATAACAAAGTACTGCTAGACTACACCCTAGATGAGATTAATGACTACGTTCTGTCCGATGTTGATTGTACTATGTTCATGTATAACCACTACTTCCCACAGATACAATACATAGCAGAGACTTTGGGAGTACCATTGGCAACATATGTCAACGCTCCATCAAGTTATGTTACTAAAATACTACAAGGGAGGGCGCTGTATGAGCAAGGCATAGTAACGCTGGATAATAACAAAGAGCGACATCCAGAGATATATAAAGCTGATAAGGGTAACTATCAAGCTGCCCACATAGAGCTTTATAAGCCCGGATTTCATGCTAAGAACATAAAGGTAGACTTCAGTTCTTTCTATCCATCTATATCAATGGCCTTGAATCTAGGCCCCGATACCACCCAAATTGTGGGGTACGAGGACTACATAGACAAGACAGAAGAGAAAGATGGTATACTTTATATCCCTGATAACAAGGTGGGTAAAAGAGTGATGATTAAAATAGACCACTCTACGAAGAGCTGTCTATATAAAATGTGTGGACAATTCAATGAAATGCGAAAGCCTTATAAGCTTGGCACAACGAAAGAGGATAAGAGCAAGTCCGATGCTCTAAAGATAATGGTGAATACTTTCTATGGAGCAAATGCTAATCCTTATATTTCTTACGGTGATATGGGCGTGGGTATTACTATCACGGCTATCGCGAGATGGTTATTACTTTCGGGCGTATCTATTATCCGTGGCAGATATGGGAAAGATGCTGTGGTATATGTACATACTGATGGGATTAATACTAATGTGGATGTGGATGTCGATTGGTTAGTAAAGAGACTGCGAATACTATTTAAACATTCCTTCCCAAGCTGTGAGCCTAACCATATAGCTATGGATAAGGACTACTACAACGAAGGAGTATGGCTACAGATAGGTAACTACGTCCTTAAGAATAAAGATGGAACCCTCACTAAGCATGGGTCTACCTTTAAAGCTACTTCACGTTCTAAATATTACTTGAAAGTTCTAGATAAAATTATTAACGCACGTATCAACAACACTGTTGATGAGAAATTCATAGAAGGACTGTATGACTTATCAGAATATGAAGTAGAAGATTTTATAATGCGTAGGTCAATGCATCGAAAGAAGGATGAATACAAATCCCAAACAGATTTAATACTCAATCTTATAGAGCAGGGAGAAGCTATAGGTATAGTGCCTGTAGAAGGAACTACTTACTTCTATGTTAAAACTAAGGTAGGATATAGGTTAGCTACTACAGTTAAGAATAAAAACGAAATAGATATGCGCTACTACTGGGACACTATAAGTGGCCTATTGCAGAAATTCAAATTAAATCAATATGTGAGGAAGAAGCCTCCTCTAACTCTACTAGACGCTAGTCAAAAGTCTTTAATGGAGTGGATATGAAGGCACAATCTTTATATAGGAGGATGAAGATACATATAAATAGGTGCGCGGTCTACCACGGACGGTACGGACTATGCGGCCTAATAAGGAAGATGGTAAAATGGATGACGAAGAGAAAAAGTTGGCTTCTTTTCTTAAAGAAGCTGAAGTCAAAATTGTTTGGCGAGAAGAAGAGAAGACGAAAGTTGGAAGGGGAATGATAACTAATGACGACGAAAATTTTGTATACCTCACTGGCGAGAAGGGGACGGTTATTGTTAATAAAAAAGATATTATCGCTATCAAACAATGAGGTGAAATTGTGAGAATAATGCCAATTTCGGACAGCCCTTGGGCGCCTACAGGGTTTGGAACCAATACTAAGAATATATGTTGTATATTTGCAGAAGCAGGTCATAAGATAGGATACGGTGGGTGTCAGAACCCTAAACATGACAAAGACTGGAAAACTCCGTGGCCTTTGGGAGACAAGGAAAAGACACAAAGTTTTGAATTATTACCCATAATGCATCCCGGTCAGGAAAAGTTCGGAGAAAAATCTTTTGACCAGTGGTGCCAACTATTTAAACCTGATTTATTATTAACCCACTTAGATATACAAATGTTCCAGTATATAACAGAACGTAAAAAACCTATGACTGCTAACATACCCTTATGGGATAAGGATGGAAATATATTAAGTCGTAAGCAAAGAACTGAGCTAATGAACAAATTATTCAAGGAGGTACAAGCTGGTCCTCCGTGGAAACTCGCTTCTATCATACCTATAGACGGGCAACCCTCTATACCTAACTGGGTAGAAGTATTGAAATTAGTAGACTATCCAATAGCTATGGCTAGATATGGACAAAAGGTAATGAAAGAAGACTTCCCCCAACTAGGAGAAGAATGGCACAATAATGTAACTCTTTTATCTCATGGCGTGGACTGTGGATTATTCAAACCTAAGATGATAGACAAACCAGATAACGCCTTTGTGATAGGAACCGTTGCACGTAATCAACATAGGAAAAATATACCACGCCTAATGAAAGCATTTAAGCACTTTGTTGAAAAGGAGAAACTATCCCCAGACCAAGCAAGGTTAATGTTGCATATGGACTGGACAGACTACATGGGATGGAACATACCTTATATGGCTGAGTACTATGATATGTCAGATTACATATTACCTCAAATGATGGGAGCTATAGACAAAGGACAGGCTCCCACAGAGGAAGAAATGGTAGACATATATAATATGATGGATATATTTGCCCTTCCCACAGCAGGAGAAGGTTTTGGTATACCTACCCTAGAGGCTTTGGCTTGTGGTAAGCCAGTGGTTATAACCAACTATACTACTTCTTATGAACTGGTAAAGGCCGAAGACCCATTTGACTGTGACCCCCCTCTATGGCCTCAAGGTAAAGGTGCAGAGAATGGTCGAGACCATTTGGTTGATGATGACTGGTCGGACAGAGGATGTTTAGTACCTTATAAAGATATGTGGTGGGATACTCCTCAGCGAGCTGCACCTCAAAGAGCTATAGTATCTGAGGTAGCAATGGCAGAAGCCTTTTCAGAATACTACAACAATCCTAAGAAAAGACTGGAACATGGTAAGAATGCGAGAAATTTTGCATTAGAATTTTATGACTGGAATACAGCCCTATCTAAGAGATGGTTAGATTTTGTGAAGAAGGTGCAACAATGAATCTAGTATTTAAACTGGATGGAGTGATATGTAAGAATGAGAATGACAGAATGTTGTGGAAACACTCTACTCCTCTTTTTGGGGTAGTGGGGTTTATGCAGTGGATAAAGGAACAGGGACATCATATAACTATATGGTGTCAGAGACCTAATGAATTGGAGATTAAACTTATGACAGAGGCTTGGTTATTGACGGAACAAATACCCTATGATAGGTTATTGTTTGATAGACCTATATCGGCTATCTTTGTGGATGATACTCCACCCGCAGCCAAATACTACAAGGATTATAAGGATAATGATGTAATAGCAATGCTATACGAGGAATGGAAGAAAAATGAAAAAGAAAGAAAAGATGATAGATAACACTGAGAGAGTAGAAGAGAGACTCGGCAGTGTTGGACCTTTTGTAAAGGTAACATGGAATGACGCTGCGAGTTCGTGGAAGCAGTATAAGATAAATGCAGACAACCCCTCAGAACACCTAACTATATGTGAAACGGTGGGTGAGTTGGTTGCTAAAGACGATAAAGCTATAGTATTAGTTATGCATGGTTCGCACTGTGATGGTGTGGATATAATGGCTATACCTAGAGATTGGTGTCAGAAGATAGAAGTAATGGAGATAGTAGGAGAATGTATTTCAGAGAGTTCGGAATCCCAGCAAGAATAGCCAAGTGTTCTACTGTAGAAGAATTAGAAGCTCAGGTCAAAACGCATAGTGGTAAAAAGAATTGCTATTCAAGTGTATATGTTTTCGATAGAGAAAAAGATAATGGTAAGACCGACTATGAATCAGCAGTAGTTAATACTATATGGTTTGATTTTGATGATAACAAAGATGTATCTAAGTGTCTAAAGGATGTGCGGAAATTTATACGTAGATTCTGTAACCCCTTAAAGATAACTCCCCGAATATACCTTACTGGGGGGAAAGGATTTCAAATGAATATAGATTTCCAGACTCCCGTTGATTTACCCAATCATATAAAGCGAGAGGGTATAAAAGATTACTTAAAACATCTCAAAAAGAAATATTATCTGAATACCTTGGATGACATATGTATAAATAACAGTGTCTCATGTATGAGGCGTATAGTTAATACACCCTACATTTCTAAAATAGAGGGCACACCCACAGGGGTATGGTGTACTCAGTTCACAGTTGCTATGATTATGGACATGGATATAGCAGAGTTATATACTATAGCGATGGAAGATACAGGGGCTAAGTATCCCCCAATAAAAAGTCCCAAAGCACAGAGAAATTTCGTGGAGTTCATATGCGACAAGTATGAAATTGAACATACTGTATCCAATGGGCTGGACTATCTATTGAATAAGATAGAAGAGGAAGTAGGCTCTATTAGTCTAAGCCCTTCTATAAGCAATGAATATATAAAGCCCCCTAGAAAGTGTATTATAGAGCTAATAGAGCGTAATATAAAGAGTGGACATAGCAGCCACGAGGAGAATAATGTAATCGCCATGGAGCTTATTAACGCTGGATGGAGAGATAAAGATATATCATTTGTATTTAAAAGTATATACGACGAACCTGCAGGAGACTATGGTTGGTATACTGATGATATAAACACTGCAGGTAGACAAATCATGACATTGAAGGCGAAAGCTATAAATAGGTATTCGCATGATAAGGTTATGGACCTTGGCATTTGTAATGGCAAGTGTAATAGTGTATAGGAGAGAACAATGGTAACACTAAAAAGAATGGAGAAACGTATGAACGTAGTAGAAGAATGGGTGAAAGATTTCGAGAAAGGAACTGGACCCGCACAAACCCTAGACAACCTGAACTGGTTGGTAGGTCAATGTAGAACAATGGGAGCGCAAATGCAACAGATGGGACAACAGAACCAAGAACTGATGACGCAGCTTCAACAAAATCACCAACTCTTACAGGAATTTCTAGATGAGAAAGAACTGGTAATGGATTGGCAAATATTTGTGGAAGGAAAACAAAAGGAGGCCGATGATGCCGTTCAAGAGCAAGAAACAGAGAGCATGGATGTACAAGAACAAGCCGGAGATGGCGAAGAAATGGGAAAAGGAGACCCCAAAGGGAAGTAAACTCCCTAAAAAGGTAAAACGCAAAACTACTAAAAGAAGGAAAAAGAAATGATAGTATTCCTAATGTCATCCCAACAAGCAAAATGTAAGTGTGATAAAGACAAGGATTGTAAGTGTGGATGTCGAGTTTTAGTAGACTATAAATAAAGAGGAATGAATATGAAAAAAGCATTTATTACCGGTATAACCGGACAAGATGGCTCATATCTAGCAGAATTTTTATTAGAAAAGGGATATGAAGTACATGGGCTAGTGAGAAGGTTGAGTAAACCTAACTATACTAATATAGAACATATATTAGATGACATTGTTATACATATGGGAGACTTAACAGACAGTGCTTCTTTAATGAGTATAGCAAACAGTGTTAAACCAGACGAAGTATATAATTTAGGCTCTCAGAGTTTTGTTGCTGGGTCGTGGAAATACCCTATTTCTACTGCCGAAATAACTGGGCTCGGGGTGTTGAGGATGTTAGAAGCTTTTCCTGATGCTAAATTTTATCAGGCTAGTTCTTCAGAAATGTTCGGAAACTGTGATGCCCAAATTATAAGTGAGAATACCCCAATGAACCCTAGAAGCCCATATGGGTGTGCAAAGGTTCTTGGGCACAATCTTACAAAAAACTATAGAGAAAGTTATAATAGATTTTGTACATCAGGTATACTTTTCAACCATGAATCGGAAAGGCGTGGGTATGAATTTGTGACCCGTAAGATATCTCATCATGTAGCTGCTATAAAATTAGGCTTAAAAGATAAACTGAAGTTAGGAAACATAGATTCCATGAGAGATTGGGGGTATGCCCCTGATTATGTTGAAGCTATGTGGTTGATGATGCAGAGTGAAGAACCTAAAGACTATGTGATAGCTACTGGTAAAACTCATTCTGTTCGAGATTTTTGTAAAGCAGCCTTTGATTGTGTAGATTTAAATTGGGAAGATTATACAGAGTATAACAATGAAGCAGACATGCGCCCTGCTGAATTAGATTGGTTAAAGGGAGATTCAACGTTAGCTGAGAAAGAGCTTGGGTGGAAACCCCAAACAAGTTTTAATGACTTGGTTAAGAAAATGGTTGATAATGATATGAGGTTAATGAATGAAAATAACTGTATTGAGTCTGCTTAGAGATTCTGAGAAATCTCTGCCTGAATTTTTTGGGCACCTTGAAGCTTTAGAGAAAGAACATCCCGATGATGAATTAGAATATTATCTTTACGAAAATGATTCAAGGGATAACACTGTTAAGCTTGTTAAAGAGTGGTTAAAGGATAGAGAAGGAGATTTATTAAGTGAAAAACTACAAGCTATAAAATGGAACAGTACTACACCCGCAGGCAAAAGAATGATGTTCATGGCCGAGTGTAGACAAAAATTACTTGACTTCGCTAGGCCTTTGAAAAGTGATTGGCTGTTTTTAGTAGACGCAGACATCGAATATAAACCTAATATCATAAAAGAATACCTTAAATGTAAAGAAGATAATATAGTAATGTATACTCCTAACGGGGGACATAATATTAAATGTGCTATGTGTGGTTGTAAGAAATGGGCCTATTATGACACTCAAGCCTTTGAAGATATAGACGGTAATAGAGGTATGTTAATTACTTGTAACCCCCTATGGAGTAAAGAAGACCGAGCTCTTTGGAACGATAATAAACCTATTAAGGTGAGGATGGCGTTTGGTGGTGCTGCTTTGATAAAGAGCTCTGCTGCAAACAAAAGTAATTACTTACCGTGCCAAGGGTTTATAGACCATGAAGCTTTCATTAAAGGGTTGGAAGGGGACATAATGGTTTTTCCTCACATCACGACATTCACTACAGTATCCACTGAAGATAAAAGTTGGCACGATACAGAACGTGAGCTCAACAAGCGCTTTCTAAAAGACCCATGGTTTTTGTGGAAACGAAGAACTCAAGATGAGTCAATGAGAATTAAAAATGAAGATTAAGCTTATCATTTTTGATTTGGATGGTGTGCTAGTTGATGCACGAGAAATTCATTATAGTTCTTTAAATACTGCCTTAGAAGAGGCTGGCTATCCTATAATTACTAGAGAAGAACATCTTTCTACCTTTGATGGTCTGGGAACTCATAGAAAACTAGAGTTATTAGAAATGCCTGAGCGCAAGCGTCAGTATATCTGGGAATTGAAACAGCAAAAGACTTTAGAAATAATTAATGACTTTGAAATTGACGAGAGATTAAAGGAAGTACTCAAAAAATTATCCGATGAAGGTTATATTATTGCGTGTGCCACAAACTCTATAAGAGAAACAGCTAAATTACAATTAATAAGAAAGGGGTTTTTAGAACATATAGACTATCTGTATACACAAACTGATGTTATTCACCCTAAACCCCATAGTGAGATGTACATGCGGTGTATGTTGAGGGCGGAAGTGGACCCTGTTGAAACTCTTATCATAGAAGATTCCCATATAGGCCGTAAAGGGGCATTAAATAGTGGTGGGTATCTTTGTGGTGTAAAAGATAGTGAGGATGTAACTTATGAAAAAATTAAAGATTATATTCAGGAAAGAAAAAAGGAACATAGACCTAAATGGCAAGGTGGTAAAATGAGTGTGTTGATACCTATGGCTGGAGCAGGGACAAGATTTGAGAAGCTTGGTTATACCTTCCCCAAACCATTAATAGAAGTAAATGGCAAACCTATGATTCAAACCGTAGTAGAAAATTTAAACATAGATGCTAAACATATATTTATAGTTCAAAAAGAACACTACGAAAAATATAACTTGAAATATTTATTAAATTTAATTACGGATAATAATTGTGAAATAGTTCAAGTTGATTGTATTACCGAAGGAGCAGCTTGTACTACACTCCTAGCGGAAAAATTCATAGACAACGAGGAACCCCTTTTAATAGCAAATTCTGACCAATATATAGAATGGGAGTCTAATGAATTTATGTATTCCATGTCGGCTGATAATATAGACGGTGGTATTTTATCTTTTGAGGCCACTCATCCTAAGTGGTCTTTTGCTAAAACAGATGAATCGGGATTTGTATGCGAAGTAGCAGAAAAGAAAGCTATATCTAATAAAGCTA
>Ga0080013_1000542_pt1 | contig 53446 bp, 76 predicted proteins | sample ETNvirenome_6_85_FD_69236 | JGI IMG/M metagenome (GOLD analysis project Ga0080013, IMG submission 69236) | Marine viral communities from the Pacific Ocean - ETNP_6_85 (SPADES assembly) (version 2) | ecosystem: Environmental > Aquatic > Marine > Oceanic | place: Pacific Ocean | collected 2013-06-19
AGATGGGGTAATACCAGAATGTCCTGGTTTTGGACTCAATGCTACATTAAGTAAAAGTACAGTTAATGAAGTAGGTGATGATACAACATATGCTGAACATGTAGCAGGTGCCCTTACTGGGAATACAGATGATGTCATTGCAGTAATTAATTCTCCAACGACGAAAACGATAGTTGACACCGTATCACACGTTGTTACTCATCTTCCTGATGAAGCTAAAAAGGATGTTGAGAAGATATTTGGTGGATTATAAAATGTTTTTCATAAAATTTAATCCATTTTCTTATTGCATTATCTGATACTCCGTATTTTTTCCAACACCAACATCAGATAAAGGTTAGATGCTAAAAGAGTTGATTCATTTAAACATCCAACAACTTGGTATAGACTACAAAAGAAAAAACAAAATCCTAAACCAAAAGGCAAAACAATAAGTGTACCTCAAAAAACACAAGGAAAAAGTTATGATTTTCAACGAAAACAAAAATGTTTGAAATTTAATTTTAAAGATGTGTTAGAATATTATGGGGAAGAAACAACATGCTACTTATCTGGAAGACATATTAATTTATCAGAACCTAGGACTTATCATTTTGACCATATAATTCCAGTATCAAAAGGAGGGGATTGTAGTTTTGAAAATTTAGGAATTGTTCGTAAAGAAGCAAACAGGGCTAAAAGCGACCTATTAGTAGAAGAATTTATTGGACTTTGTAAAGATGTTCTTGAACATAATGGATACACAGTAAGTAAAAACGATTAAATTACTATATTAAATACATGAAATACAAGTGTTCAATATATAATGAATTGCCTGAGCACTGCCGGAAATACCCATGGAATGAGGCAAATGACCTTTTTCCTAGTTGTATTTTCTACAATGCAGAAACAGACACAATAATTACAGAAGAAACAGTCTTGGAAACAAAAACAAAAGAAGAACTCCAAGAATATTGCATTAGTTGTGGTAAATGTTGTTTTTATTGGGAAGATGGTAAGCCAGTAGTTCCATGCTCTGCATTAGAAATTACAGAAGACTAATATCGTGGAACTATCTTATCAACCATACGACCTAATTTCTCAACCGACTGTTTAAGTGATTCATTCTGGAAAGCGTTTGTCATATTCGGGTAATCTTTAATACTTTCCAGCATCGCAATTGTCAACATAATTACGGCATCGTAAGTAGCAATAGCGATGCTTCTAATTGGTTCTTCTTCTGTTTCTACTTCAGACTTTTTTTGTTCTGCTAAAACTCTTAATTTTTTAGATGTCTGTCTGATACTTTCAACAGATTTTTCTTTATAAGGATGGCTTTCCCAAACTCGTGTTATGTATAAGTCTTTAGAATATTCTCTAATTAACCTTCGGATAATGCCCATCTCTTCAGATATGTGACCTAATTCATACCGCAAGCCATTATCGCCTAATGCTTTTCCAAGAGACCCCAAAATACAATGAGCAGCTTCGGCAAAGCTCTGAGCACCTATTTCGTATTCTGTATTTGACCCATAACCACCGCCATCAGGTAAACCACCGTATACTTGCGTGGCGATAGGACACGCTTCTTGAATTAACCATCCTTTGAAGTTCATGAAATTATATATACAGTTTGTGCTCAAAAACAGCGAGAGTGGTGGAATTGGCATATAATATTTTATAAAAAAACTACACCACGATAACTATTATATTATATGCCAATATGTAAAAAATGTAATAAAGAATTTCCAAGTAGGATAGGTAATAAAACTTATCATAAAAGAAGTTATTGTTTAAAATGTTCTCCTCCGGGTTCTGGTATGGGGTATGAAATAAGAAAGGCCACTAGAAAAAAAGAAAAAATCAAAGAAAAAAAAGAATGCCCTATTTGCGGGAAGTTTTCAACTTGGACTAAAAATAATGTTTGTTCAACATGTCGGATGATGTGGCAGAGATGGAAAACAAAAAAAAGAGCGGTAGATATGAAAGGCGGCAAATGCTGTAAGTGTGGAGAAACAGATATGCGAGTTTTAACCTTCCATCATCTTAATGTGGAGGACAAAGAATATAATATTTCCAATTTCTACTCAAGAATTTGTTGGGAGAAAATAGTTTTAGAAATAGAAAAATATGATTTAATGTGTTTTAATTGTCATGTGAGATTACATTCCGAAATCAATAGAGCCAAGTATTCTTGCATAGAACAATACTATGCTCTGACCTAATCTCTCTTCTCGCAGTAAAAAAGACTTTTATTTTTGGGATTATGCCCTATAATCATAATTCAGGCTGAATGACGGAATTGGCAGACGTGCAAGCTTTTAGGGTCTGAAAACCCATTAGAAGGTGCTTGTGTCCGTAAGGGCGTGTGGGTTCGAGTCCCACTTCGGCCAGTACAGTGAAAGGAAAATTATTATGTGCCATGAACCTTGGGATTATGAATATGACGAACATCGTGACCGTGACTACGGAAGTAAGAATCGTAGTGCGCCTTTGGGCGTTCATATAATGAACAAAAACGAGGCAAAGGTAATGCGTCGTCTCAAAAATGAAACTGGATTAACTGAAGTAGGAATACGAAAAATAAAGAAATATCGAGTTATGCTTTCTGAAGCTCAGAAGGAAGGGCAAAAAGCTAAACGAACGGAGCTTCAGAAAGCTAGAGACAATGTAATGAAATGTATTTGTCGCAAGCTAAAACTAGCCAAAGAACATCCAGATGTGCAGAAAGCATATCGTGAAGAATGGGAACGGCGTCGAAAAGAATCTTGGCGTGGTATTTGTAGTATTTATCAAGAATATGAAGCAACTGGGTATGATGGCGGAATCACAAGAATCGGATAAAAATACAGCAGTTGTGTTGTTGTGTAACCACGGCCTCGTGGCGAAATTGGCAAACGCTCGGGACTTAAAATTCCGTGCCTTCGGGCTTGTGGGTTCGAATCCCACCGAGGCTATTTAGGCAGATAATAATTCAGGCCGAGTGACGGAACTGGCAGACGTGCAAGATTCACGCTCTTGAAAGAGTGAAGAAAAAATCTTGTGTCCGAAAGGGCGTGTGGGTTCGAGTCCCAACCTCGGCCAGTAGGAGATTTAAAATGAAAACATTGGCAATAGTAATTTTAATTATTGGTTTTGCAGTTTTAGGAATATCGCATTTAATGACTCTAACTGAAACGTTAGACAAAGAAGAATCTGAAAATATAACAGATGTTTCTACTAAAACTGTCAAAATTATTATACTAGATGGTTGTGAATATTTTGTTTATAAGAAAGTTGATGGGTACGAGGCTTACTTTGGACTGACTCACAAAGGCAATTGTAAGAATTGCGAATAAGGGTGATAAAATGACCTTAAGAAGTGGAATACACATTGCACATCCTTCTATAAATGCTCCAGAATTAGAAGAGACAACTTGCATAAAGTGTGGTGGCAATTTTCTTTCAGAAGACCGACGACGAATTAGATATTGTTCAAGATGTAGAAAACTTGTTAATTCTAAATCACACAAACTTGGTATAGCATCAGAGTTTGTAAATTATCATAAGATTTTTGAACATCTCGAACCTCGTCAAAAAACGGAGAATGCGAACAAATAAGCGTAATCCGTGTGACAGGTTAAAAAGAATAGATTTTTAGGTCTTTTTTAACCAACATCTTTCATACTTAGTTTATCGTTTATATACCTAAGTACATGTCTATTAAACTGTGGAAGCGTTGCTACTCTATCTACACGTAATGCTTCTGGTGTAAATGGTTGTGCTTTTCTTTCCATTGCAGGAGAGCGTCTGAGAAAACCTGTAATTACGACAGGTGTTCCTTCTCTATCAGGTCTAATAACTATTACGACAATATCTCCATTAGACCCATCTAACGGGTCTGTTTGAGCATATTCTGGCAGTTCATCTAGTTGGAGTTAATGTTGCAAAAGATATTTATGGTAACAATGAATCTTGGGCAGTCGTTGTTCAACTCGTTGTAGGATATCAGGCCAAGGTTTTAAGCGACTTCTCAATCTATCGAGTGCTGTTTAACGTATCCTTCTACCCATTGTCCAAAAGTTTTCATACACTTATGTAGTAAATGCCTTGAATTGTTGGTGTGATAAAGTAGAATAGAAGAACAAAAAACTAGTATTTTTGAAAAAGATGCCCAAGGAACTCCAGATGACTACATGGAGAGGTTTGCTTAATAAATTTGTTGAAGCTCTTGAAGATGAACCCAAGGAATTAAACATGGTTACGTGGCGAAAATTACTTGAATTTACGAAGTTGTTAGATGAGACAGATTTGAAAAAAGAGATTTTAATTTCAAACCCATCTAGAAAACTGCATTTTGTTTCGTTCGTATGTTCTACCAAGACAGATAAAGGTGCGTTCCCAGAAGGAACTAAGTACATGAGGGCGGGTGCCAAGCCAGCAGATAGAACAAGTCAATTATATACTAAATGGTCAGAATTAGTAAAGTTTATAGAAGAAATTAAACAAGAAGAGTTAGACCAAGAAGCTCTTATTTGTAGTCCAAAATCGGAACTACATGCAATTCCATTTTGCAAGCAAGTCATCTCTGACGATGGATGGTTTGCAAGAGGGACTATTTATCTTCAAACTGGGAAGAAGAAATTCAAATATTGGGTTTCACACTTTGAAAAAAAGAAAATATGTTTATGTCGTGGTGTCAAAGATGTGGATGAATATAAATTCTTAGAACTAAAATCTAATGTCAAGAATCAGTTCGCCCCATCTGGTGAACTTATGGGTAAAAATTCTGACGTGTGGGTTCTTGATAAACATTGGCATTCATGGACACCTGTTAAAGTAGCTGGTGCTTACACAATACATCAGAAACGCTTAATAGAATTCCACATCAGACAGGTCACAGAAGATGCAATCCAAAAGATAATGTCAGTTGACGGAACTTCTAAGTCATTCAAATTTAAGAAAAAAGAAGAACCAAAAGAAAAAGAAGAGCAAAAAGATTACAAATATTGGTATGAACATATTGGTAATAGATTTGGAGGTAAAATATATTTATACCGAGGTGTAAACGGCATAGAAGAAAATTGCCTTTTAGATATGACATCGGGCATTTGGTTACTTGAAAAGAAATGGACGGCTACTAGTAGAGGGTTCCCTCTTCCGGTAACTGTCATTAAAATTCCATTTACTGAAGTTGATAAGTTTTTGTCTTTAGTAGGCACAACAGATTTGTTTGATTGGCAAGTTAATTCCAAGATATACAAATATTGGTATTTGCACATTGTTCATCCAGAAAAATGTGAAGAGATGTATTTGTGCCGAGGCGAAAAAGAAGTAGAAGAATTTATGGTGATGAAAAAGTGGTTGGTAAAATCTGGCCTATGGACACGGTTGAAAGATGAGTGGTCTAAATGGTCTATGGCATTACCTTTTGCGAAAAAAGATTTTTGGGTAAAGAAAAACCTTACAGAAGTTACTGACTATTTCGCAGATAAAATATTGTCTTGTGATGGCAAATCCGAGATGGTGTCTACGAGTAAAAGAATGCTGCCCACAACAGAACATAAATATTGGTATATTCATATGGAGAATAAGTGGGGAGATTCGATATATGTATACCGTGGTATCAGTATTGAAGATATAAAATCATATAAGCAAATCATCGGCCCTAACGGTCGCCCCGGCAATTGGGAATTATATAGCTTTGATTGGGATGATGTGGTTTATAGTGTTGGTAGTGAATACAATGCGACAATGCCAATGCCAATTAAATTATTAAAGGAAAATCTAATAGGAATTTCTAAGACAGAGGTAGATAGACTTTTATCTATTAACGGTAAGCCTGATACGTTTGACTGCAAGACACATGTTACCAGTTATAGTCATTCTCCCGCCAAAAGAAAAGCACCCGCTAAAAGAAAAACTCTTCCTAGAATAAAATACAACTATTGGTATTGGGTGACACAGAAGAACGATGAAAAAGGCAGGATAGAACAGAGGCTTATATATTTGTGTCGTGGATTATGTCGTGAGGATAAGAAGCCAGAAGAATATTGTTTATTACAAATATTTCATCGAAACCCGTTTTCACTTGGTGTAGACCCTGAATGGTCCTTCAAGGAAAAACCTTGGGTTCCTTGGGTTGGTATGTCCTCTTTATTAAAAGCTCATGGTGCGGTGAAAGGTGTGGGGCCGGGTTTCCGAATCTCCGATAAAAAATGGAAAATAGTAACACAGAAACTTAAGCAAATTTGTAAAAATGATGCAGATAAAATTTTGGCTTTGGAGGGAGCGGTAAAAACATTTATTTGTAAAAACATCATTGATTGGCCCGGAGCGGATGGCCCCGGTTGCGCTTTTGGGAACACCGAAAGATTAAAGGCCGAACGTGCCCCTAAAGATAGCGAATACAAGTATAGTTATTGGGCAGAACAAGCTGGGAGTAAGTCTTCCTTAACACACAGACGAATATGTTTACTTCGTAGCTTAGATGGTAGGTATAACGCTAACACAGCTTATAAAATGATATACATTCATCATAGAGGTGTTTTATCAAAGTGGAAAACCGAAGCTAATAGATGGAAAGACTGCGGGCGACTTACTTTGGGCCAAATTGTAGGAGTTGGGCGTAAAAAAATAAAACCTAACCCAATCACATACCATCAAGCAAGACTTATTCAAAAATTGGTCGGAAAGACAAAAGAGTTTTGTTGCAAAGAAATAATTAATTGGGAAAAGGGTGAGAGTAGAAACCATCCAACAATGACTCGTAGCTTACATCGAAAAAGAGCACATTCATATCGCCATGTTAGTGGACAGAAAAAATGAATCTTAAATGGCATCAATTAAAAGAGTTTATTGAAACTTTAAGCGATGAAGTTTTAAAATGTGATGTTTTAATTTCTAATCCTTCTGAAAAACTTCATGTTTGTACTGGTGTTCGCAGAACAGGAAAAGGTGAAGTTTTTTCCCAAAATACCGTTTACTTAACCGCAGGTAAAAAAGTTTGTAGATACTGGATAAGAGAGAACCCTAAGAATAAAACAGTATTTTTATTTAGAGGCTATAATGGGCCGGAAGAACAAAAAACACTACATGTCAAAGAAGATATATGGATTGAAGAATCAAAAGATTGGACTGAATTAAAACCTATTGTCAAAGATATTTTAATACAACAACTAAAGTTAGAAGAAATTAGTGAAAAAACATCACGCCAATTTTTAGGCTTAATAGGGACATCATGGTAAAAGAATGTAAATATTTTCCTTGCCACGAAAAAATGGACGATTGTATGTTTTGCCATTGTCCATTATATCCTTGCGAAAATGAAAAGAGAGGAAAGTTTGTAGGGGATAAGCCTGTGTGGGATTGCAGTGATTGTAATCACGTCCACCAAAAAAAGGTAGCAAAAAGATTATTCAGATTCTTGAACAGACATATTAGCCGCCAGTCATCATAGCTCTAGATGCCATATGTTCTATGGTATGGCCTGATTATCGTTCCGCTCTGAATCCAGGCTCTAAATGCATCTCGTACTAATTTGACTAATTCTGGGTTACCACTCATTGTCGCTAAGCTCAGCATCCGTTTGGAGTTTTCGTGGTCGATGAGTGGTTGACCGCTATCTAAAAGATTTCGGACTTTATCTATATCGCCAGTTTTAATAGCGTTGTGAAGAATTTCCTTTTCATAATCAATCACCGAGCGGCCAGCACTTCTTTCTTTAATTGTTGTCCATTCAGAAAAACTTTTCATATTTAATCCTCTGCGTTATATATGCACTTTAGTATTACAATCGCCTTTTAATTCTACTTTATTTAATACTATTTTATAGTAATGGATATTAAAATAGTACATTTACTTACACATCCCACTGAATATAGAGAAATGAAATCTATTTCTTCATTGAGTAAATTAGACATCCCTTATGTCCAACACATAAACAAAGTGTTTAAAGGAAAAGTGCCGAAAAACTCTAAAAAATGGAGTGGTGATAAAAAATTAAAAAAAAATTCAGAAAAATATCAGTATAGTGAGCAAGGAGCATATGGTTGTTACAGTGCTCATAAAAAAGCAATTCTTAATGAGTTTGATACAGACTATCTCATGGTGTGTGAGTGTGATTGCATTATATCTGTCCCACCGAAACAATTTGTTGATATATTACCATTTTATATCAAAGATATGGAAGAGAATAATATTGCATGTTTAGGAATTGGGTCTTTTTGCCTTGATATAACAAAAGAAACAGAAGAGTTATATATATGTGAAAATATTATTTGCACTCAATGTATGTTATATTCGTCTAAACATAAAGAAGCTATTTTAGAATTATTCCAAAATGAAGATTGGTGTGCGTATGATTTTTGGATAAATAAATTTTTTGGTAAAAAAAATAAATTAGCCGTTGTGAAACAACGAATAACACAACAACATACTGGTCAGTCCTTAATAGATTTAGGATTAACAAAGAGGATGTCAAAAAGAATAGACGCACATAATAGTTTTTGTTTTTATGTATGGGAATCACATAAAAATTCTTAAGAATCCTTAAACAACAGGTTCTATTGGCGGTACTACTATTTCGGGCGCTGTTGCTTCTATGAAAGCAGTACTTCTATTATATAGACCTTGCATTTCTGTTGCCGCTGTCCCTAAAGCTAATATTAATTCGGCTTTACCGTAAGTTGAAACTATCTTTCTCACCTCTTTAAGATAATTTTCAACTTGCTCTAACATTGTATTTGATACGTTTATAAGACGGTTTGCCCCGATGAATGCCATTTCATTATCAGTAATTTCATAATCTAATAAAGCATTGCCTTTGTCTGTCATTTTTGGTTTCTCCTTAACTTAAATGTATATATAGATTATTATTATTTTTTGAATTAAAAGCCACCTTTAATGTATATAAAGATAACGGTCAAGATACTCAACCGTGTTATAAATAAAGCGTTTTCTTTAAGAAAACCAAAAGAGGCCCAACACGAACGGGTGTGGATGACCACAATAATTGAAACGGGCCTCTTATGCAGCAGATAAGCTAATCCTTATCTGCTGCACCTTTCGGGGGATAGTAATCCAATGTCCCAATAAATGGCGTGAAGAATATCTAGAATGGTGAAATCTTTAAAACAACTAGCAAATGTTTTGGAATTTCTAGCGAATCTAATCGTGAATTTATTATCTGTTAAAACGGGAAGATGGACCAATTCATTCAAAGGAGTTGTTGTAACGCTTATTTCTGTTCCGGTTGGCTTCCTTGCTACGCCATAAAATTTGCTTCCGATATAGAATTTTTTGCTGAAAAATTCCCCATATGAACCTATTTGTAAATATCTAACATCAGTAGAAAATTTATTAGGTTTTGTTTTGGCTGCTTTATGGAACTGAGCTATGTTGCATAACGAATATTCGCTCATGAAAGCTTTTAACATTTTATTGTTATTTACGAATCTAAAAATATCACCCAGAGTAGTTTGTGAAGATATTGCACAATGAGACATGAGACATGTCATTGTATCAGAATGGGGAATTAAGCTATAGCGTTCATCTCTAAGACCGTCATAAGAAAGAAAACAGGAGTATGTAGATTTGGCGCTTGAGAATAAAATATCAAGAATTTCAAGAAGGGTCCATTTCATAGAAGCTGGTAGTGGGGTTCTATCATTGTTTTTTACTTTTATTTTGCTATCTAATATAAGTGGTCTATCTGTTGCGGATGATGGGTATAAAATGGGTTCTATTTTAATATTATGATTTTTAACAATTACATTTCTTGAAATAATATTAAGAGGGGCAACAAAAAGATAATTTGGATAACATGTTTCTACAAAATATTTAAGAGACTCGTTTGTTGCAATAACATTCAACAAGTCTTCCCATGTTACGTCGCTGGCAATTGTGCATAACTCACGTAAGCAAGGCCATACATTTTTTACTTGTGTTGTTCTATAGAGCCAATTTCCAGTTTCTTTTAAAATCACATCATCGTGATAAAGGAAGTTGATTCCTGTTTTTGTTATTTCAATACGATTCATAGTGTTCCAGTAAGCGGGATTCTGTTTTATGACTGCATTTATCTCACCTTTATGGTGGCGGCAAATGCCGCTGCCACTACCCGACCATTATAGTGCTGCTCACCCACTAGGTCTGTTCGTGTTGCATTCTCAGTGGTACAAACGGGCAAAAGCCCTCCCACCTTCAGCAGAAATGTCCTGACTTTCCTATATTTTACTAAAAAATATCGCAGTCTCAGAACACTATAAATCACATTCTAATTTCTTTAACAATTTCGGTAACTACTTTGCCATCAACTTTTTTATCACCACCTTTTAAAGCCTTCATTGCAATCCCTATTGCTTGTCCATCTGAAGGACAATTTTTTATGTCTGGGTGGTGTGGATTAAGAAGTTCAATTATTTCTTCTGCGTCCATCATAGCGGGAAGAAATGCTGTAAGTATTTCATTCTCTTTTTTGAGTGTATCTAATTTTTCTTTAGAATCAGCATACTCAAAATTTGCCTCATTCGTAATAATTATTTTCCGAATAATTCTTTGTTCATCTTCTTCGGAAATTCCATTCTTAGCCCTACTCTGAGCCGCCTGTATTTCACTGGCTGCATATTTTAGAACATCCCTAGCAAATGTATCCCCTGACTTCATTGCTTGAATAATTTGTTCTCGTATTGTGTTAGATAAGGTCATGCCTTCTTTCTCGGTTTTCTTTTTATCTTTTTAGGTTTTTCTAATTTTTGTAAAGTAGGAGATTTTGCTGATGAGCGTGAGCGTCTTTTTCGCCGTGGTTCTGATTCTGAGATAGGATTATAACCTTTGCCTATATGGCCATGCGAGGGGTATGCGTGGAGGAATTTTCTAGCTTTTTTAATGACTTTTCCTTTAATTTCATTTATTGCAACAACATCATCTTCATCATCTTCAGCTTCATCTACAGAATCATAAGGACCGCCACCTATTTCTTCTTGAATGCCACCTAAGTTCCCTTGAGAATAATCTGGCTCATTAATATAGGCTGAATTGTTATTTGATGCCCGATTAGCTCTCCACGCACTATAGCCGAGCATCGCTTCGCCCTGTGGGGGCGCAGGATTCGGATCGATTGCTGTACCATCTGATTCGCCATCTTTATTAATATGTATCCACCCTCCTTTTTCTACGTGATAATCTAAAGTTCCGTTTTGAACGTTGTCAAAACTTTCCTTAGTTAAAGCACTACCACAGCAATTTGTGGTTAGTGTTTCCTTTGATAATCCGCATTTAGTACAAACGTTTTCTATTTGTTCAGAACAAACCCTACAATGCTTTTTTCCACAAGAGCATTTAAGAAAATTGTGCTTGAATGAATTCATTTTATATCCAGTTGGTTTCGGCGTCTTGTTCCAGCCGCCTTGTCGATATTTAGCCATGTGATAGTATACCTGTTTTACTAGGGGAAAACTAGCGTTTTCCCATTTTTTCTTAGGGATTTCTTATTTTCATCCCAGTTCGTTTTTCATATTCGGTTATTTTTTCTAAGAGTTTAGGAATTCCTAAAACTTGAATATATGTTTGGTTCGGCATTCCATTTCTCTGAGCGATAAACCCTACTGTAGGGTCCATAACATAGACGTTGCCTTTGAACTTCAGTTCTACCCACGCATGAAATTTTTTGGATTTTACATGTGTCAATCCAAAGACAACATTAGCATCATACCCATTTTGACGTAATAAAGAAAGCAAAAGTATAGAAATATCTTCACAATCTCCTTTTTTTATTTTTTGTGTTTTTTCAGGACTTTGCCATTCATCCTTCTTGAAATCTTCTTCTATGTATTTGATTTGCGTACATTCTTGGAATATAGTCAAAACAGACTTAGAAGATGTGTTAATACAAAATATCAAGAGAACAAATGCTAAACTAATTGTTATAAATTTCCCCATACAAAAATATATACTTGACATTTTATACTAAATAGTTTATAATTATACAAATGGAAATGGTAGTAAATTGTAGAAAAAGTGAATATGATGTTTATATTGGTCGTCCTTCAAAATGGGGTAACCCCTTCACTATTGGTCGAGATGGAACAAGAGATGAAGTTTGTGACAAGTTTGAAGAATGGTTCCTTAAACAACCCGAATTAGTTGAAGAATGCAAACAAGAATTACGTGGAAAAATTCTAGGCTGCTTCTGTTCTCCAAAACGTTGTCATGGAGATTTTCTTTATAAAATAGCTAATGAAGATTTAAAAAATAAACAATTTAGTATATAATAACCTTGTGAAAAAAGCTTTTATTAAAACTCAAAACACCTATTCTTGGTTGACCACTAATAGTGATGAAGTAAGTACTGTCCTTTGGAAAGCATTGCGATTCAGAGAGAAAAACTTTTTCCATAGTAGGTTGTATAAACAAAGAAAATGGGATGGTTACACTGAATTCTACAAGAAAATTAGTGGTAGATTTCTTACGGGATTGCTCCCAGAAGTAAAAGCAGCATTAAAATATTTGGGAGTTTCATATAAAATTGGAGATGAACGAAATACCATATCTCTAAAACATAATGAAATAGATAAGAATTTCTTAGGTGATTTTAACAAGGGTGGGCGTCCTATTGAGCTTGAAGATTACCAAGTAGATTATACCAATCAAATTCTAAAGCACAGACGGGGAATTATACTAGCACCAACTGCTAGTGGAAAAACTCTGGTGATGATGTGTATTCTCAAATGTCTTAATGAAAAAACACCCGCTTTAGTTTTAACAAATAAAAAAGGTCTTGCTCAACAAAACTATGAAGAAATGCAAGAACTTGGAATCGAACGGGCTGGTGTATTACATTCAGATTGTAAGAAACCTAATATTATTACTTGTGCCACATGGCAATCGTTACATAGATTAGAAAAATTACTTCCTTATGTGCGTGTTGTTATCGTGGATGAAATTCATGAAATGATGTCTAATGGTCCTAAAAAGTTTTATAATAAACTCAAAGGAGCATGTGTAAGAGTGGCGGTTAGTGCAACGCCATTTAAATTCGGTGGGAAAGACAAGCCACAGAAATATTCTGTAAAGGGATATTTTGGACCTGTTATGAAAACTAAATCAGCGGTTTCCGAAAATGGTGTATTGACTACAAAAAAATTGCAAGAGCATGGAAGGCTATCAAAAACAAAATGCACCTTCTTCCCAGTTACAGAACCTCAAATACCATATGCAATTTATATGGACGCAGTTGAAAAAGGGATTTCACAAAATTTATCTTTCAACAATATGGTTTGTAAACTTGCAAGAAGCTTGAAGGGAAGAACTCTTGTTCTAGTTGAAAGATTGCCTCATGGAGATTTGTTACATAATCTTATGCAGGAATCCTTGTGGATTCAAGGAAAAGACAACTTAAAAACTAGAAAGATAGTTATTGATAGATTACAGGAATTTCAAGATGATGTAATTGCAATCGCCACTCAGGGAATCCTTAATACTGGTCTTAACTTTAAAATACATAACCTTATCAATGCCGCAGGTGGCCAAGCCGAACATATTATTATTCAAAGATTTGGCAGAGGATTAAGAATTGCTGATGACAAAGAATATTTAGATTATTATGATTTTGTGTTTAAAATTAATGATTACTTAGAAGGACATAGTAAAAATAGAATCAAAATATTAAAGAAGGAAGGCCACGAAATAACCATAAAAGAATCTTTCATGGTCTAACCTCATACAATTATAAAAAAAGAGACACTATTTAAATAGTGTCTCTTTTTTTATAATAAATAAGTCATATATATATTCTGTATGGGAGCTACAACAACAGAGGGGTCGGGCGCTGGTTCGGCAGCAGGTGCATTAAGAGGTCTCACTCTAGATAATTTACATAGAGTGCTTGCTTCTGATGGTCAAACTCCCTCTACTACAAATAATGGCGCACAATTCCAAAAAGAAGTATTAGAAACCAGAACCACCTCTAGTACTTCAATAACAGCCGAAGATGATGATGCCCTTATTATTGTAACAGCTACTAGCGATGTAACTGTTTCTCTTCCTGACCCTACAACCCATACTGGTAGGGGATTTATTGTTAAAAGAATAAATAGTGCTACTAGCTCACTTACTTTGACCCCACCTGCGGGGTACACTATAGAAGGTGCATCTAGCTGGCAAACTGTACAATCTAGAATTGGGGTTCAAGTAATGTCCACGGGAGCAGAATGGGCAATTACTGCGTGGTATCATCCTGACGAAAGTAGTGAATCATCTGCTTATAAAGCAATTATGTCCTCTGCATTAAACTTTAAGACTGTTGCAGATTATACATTATATGTTGTTCCAGCCGATAAAATATTTTTAATTGATTCAATGGAAATAATTACTACTGCCATCACGGGTGCTAGCACTGCACCAACTGTAAGATTCGGAAGTAGTATAGATAGAGACAAGAATTGGGGACCAACAGTAACCACATCTAACTCTTTGAATTTCAGACATGTTGTTGGTAATCCACAACATGGTATTATAGCTGGAACCACTATCTCTGGAGGAATAACTGTTGGTAGCACAGCAACAACTCATTCTGGATATTTTATAATTAGAGGCACTCTACTTGATGTGTAATAATTAAACTCTACTTCCTCTATTAAGAAAGATGAATATTAAAATAGTACATCTTCTTTCACACCCTGAAGAAGAAAGGGAAGTTAATTCTATTTCTTCTATAAATAAATTGGATATTCCTTATATTCAACATATAAACCCAGTATTCAATGGGGAACCTCCAAAAAGCAATTGGCCATCAACTAAAGGGCCGCTCGTGAAGCCATCATATGGGTGTTATGATTCTCACAAAAAAGCTTTTAATGAGTTTGATACAGACTATCTTTTGGTGTGCGAATGTGATTGTATGATATCTGTTCCGCCGAAACAATTTGTTGATATATTGCCATTTTATATTAAAGATATGGAAGAGAATAATATTGCATGTTTAGGGATTGGGTCTTTTTGCAATATAGTAAAAAAAGAGACAAAAGAATTGTACATTTGTGAAGAAATAGTTTGTACCCAATGTATGTTATATTCGTCTAAATATAAAAAAGCTATTTTAGAATTATTCCAAAATGAAGATTGGCAACCTTATGATAGGTGGTTGAGTCAAGTATTGGGGAAAAATGGTAAACTAGCTGTTGTAAAACAACGGATAACAAATCAGCACCGTGGGCATTCTTTAATAGATGGATTTGATAAAAGAATGGAAAAAAGAATAGATGCTAATGGCACGGAAGAAATATTTACTATATGGTCAGATGGCGTGATATACAAAATTGATTTTTAATGTATTGTTATAGGCAATTTCTGTGAACAATAAAAAGGAACTTCAGGAGTTTTACGATAAAGGAGCCTATTTCTTTCGCTCCTTCTTACACACATATCAAATAACTCTAAGTCAATATCTTGTAAAACAGCACAATATTTCTTTGTCCCTTTTGGACATTTATTTAAAGGAAGTCTTGATACAACACCACATGGTTTATGTTCGCAAAATCCAGCACCAAACATAAAGCTTGGTATTTTATATTTATGAGCAACATATTTAGGAGGAAGAGTAGACATGATGCCGACAGATGGAATTCTGAATGCTTCTCCAAGATGTATTCCAGCAGAATCAGGAGACACAATGAATTCTGAATGATAGGCTAAAGAGAAAACATCTTCTGCATTTATTTTTCCAGAAAGATTTTTTACTCCTTCTATTTCTTCTAATCTATCTAAACAGTTTAAACGACCAAAAACGTAAACTTTTAATCCATATTGTTTTAATATATGTTTAATTAGTTTTATATTTGTTTTGGGAGGAAGGTTTTTACACTCCCCACTTGAATGCCATTGGAATAGAACGTACTTATCATTCTTTTCTATGCCAAGTCTTTCGTAATAATTTTTGTTTGGATATAATATCTCTTCATTTGTAAAATCTCCGAAATCAGGAAGACCTTTATATTCCATACCTACATTATTATATAAACGTTGTATAATACTTTGATTATCTACCCAAGACCTGTCAGCCCCATCTTCATCTTTCCAATAATACATGGCAGGTAGTTTATGTGTAAACGTATCAAATTCTTCTTTCGTGATATACTCTTCTCTAAGATTCATACTTGAAGGAAGAAAGTTAGAATAAAATTTATTAATAGAGGTAGAAGAACATATATCCAATCTACATCGCCCTCTACCTTTAAGTCTATATATATCTCTCAAAAAAGAGATGAGCCAGATAGAATCGCCCATGCCAAGAGTGGCATCACCTTGCATCATATACACGACTGACTCTTCTGGTTTTATAGGACATCCAGAGTATATTGGAACTTCAAAGTCTGCAACTTCTTCGCTAAAGCTGTCTGATGGTATTGAGCGAGGTTTGCCCCAACTTATGTATTTTTTTTGGTCTTCCTTTTTTGTCCACGTCCAAAACATAAATTATCTTGCTTTCTTTCTAGGTGGGATAATGATATCATTATCGCTTATAACTTCTTTTTTTACAATATTATTCTTTGAAAATTCTTCAATATCATTTTCTATATTCTTAGAAAGTTCTTCATCAATTTCGCTCTTGACTTGTTTTTCAACATCATTACCCAACTCTTGAACGAAAAGCTCTGGGTAATAGGCTTCGTAATACCATTTAAATCTTTCCAAAATAGAATTTATTATGCGTGGAGATATTTTCCTATCTTCTAATGTTTCTGGTATCTCTAGTTTAGGTTTGATTTTATGAGTATATTTAAAACGATAATAAGAATCTGATTCTTGAGTTGTTTGTTTGATATTGTCAAAATCCATCTTTTGAGGACCAACTCCAATCCATGTGAATAATTCGTCTATAGATTTTTGAGGGTCTTTCAGAAAATCTTCAAACCTCCAAAAATAGATATGTTTCATTATATCAGGGATATCACCAAGATTATAAATTGCCTTTAATGAACTACCCACCACCCCATTATCATCAAAGAGTGTGTTGACTCTATTATCTACAATGTGATGTTCAGTATGGTCAGGGAAATCTAAAAGAAGTGTTTCTCTATGTCTTTTTTCTATACTTGAAAATACACCTCTTAAATCTCTGAGGCATATTATCATTTTAAAATCAGGATAAAGATGTTGTAATGTAGGAGCAGTATTACACCATCCTCTATTTTTATCTATAGTAATAGGACTATCATTAGCAGACCATTCTTCTATAAAAGCTTTAATAGACCGTTGAAGACGGTCATAAACAACTTCAAAATTAGAATCTAATTGAGCCAAAAGAAAAGGGTCATCACTCCAAATCCTTCGTAAATTATTAATTAATTCGCATAAAGGAGAAGATGGAGTAGATAAAATTTTAGAATGTTTATTTAATAAATTGCAAAGTAGGGTTGAACCACTTCTCGGAAGACCTGATAAATATATTATTTCTTTCATAAATAAAACCTCATTGATAACTTAGTTATCAATGAGGTTTTATTTTATTCTTATTCCATATCTGGTACAACTACTAAGGTCGATGTTGCTTCGATAAAAGCTTTAGTTCTATTATACAACGCTTGCATTTCTGTCGCCGCTGGGCCTCCTAAAACTGCTACCAATTCAGGTTTACCATATTTAGCCACAGCCTCTCTTACATTTTTAAGATAGTTCTCTGCTCCTTTTAACAATCTTTGAGAGTTTTTCACTAGCTGGTCTGCACCCGCAGTTATATCTACAGTTCTTACAACTTCAAAATCTAATAAAACGTTTCCTTCTGCCATTTTTTCTCCTTATTTCCTTATTTATTCTTTAACTGACACCGGTAACAATACCGTATGTGATGTAGATATTATACGAACCTCCACCAGTCCCCTGCACCCAAAAAGACGTGCCCGTAACCCCCGCAGTGCCATTTGCGCTGAAGCCATTGGTGCCACATTTCACATAATTTCCATATAAACTACTGGCATTTATGTATTGACAATATAAACTATTGTTAGTATTATTCTCACCGTTACCGAATTGTATAGCGCCATCACTCGATGCTGTAGCTCCATTGCCAAAAGCAAAGGAAGACGATCCGCTTGCCGTCGCCCCAGAGCCAAAAGCAAAGGAAGACGATCCGCTTGCCGCTACATCAGCACCTAGAGCGAAAGTATTGTTATTTGATGCGTAGGCTTTAGTTCCTTGAGCAAAACAGGCGTAGCCACCATTTGCGGTACAAAAGTCACCTTGAGCGAAACTACCATAAGAATTTGATGCAAGGGTTACTCCACCTTGAGCAAAACAACCGTAACTACCGCTTGCTGTAGCAGCACTTCCTTGAGCAAAACAACCTACGGTCCCTGTAGCTTCTACGGCGCTTCCTTGAGCAAAACAACCAAAAGAATCAATGCCGTCGACGCCGCTGGAGGCATCCAGCCCTTGAGCAAAACAACCAATATGTCCCAACGCTGTGGCAGATTCTCCTTGAGCAAAAGAACCTATATTTCCTGATGCGTGAGTATTACTTCCTTGAGCAAAAACCCCTGCTGTACCATCAGCTCTTGTAGACGAACCTTGAGCAAAAGACCCTTTTATTCCTGATGCTGTAACGGAGACACCTTGAGCAAAAGTTCCTGTTCCCGCCGACGCTGAAGCTGCCGTGCCTTGAGCAAAAGAACCGTTTCCTGTTGCTACAACACTAACACCTTGAGCAAAAGCGCCATTACCTGATGATATTTCCGCACTTTTTCCTTGAGCAAAAGAACCGTTGGCTCCTGTTGTTGTGACTCCACTTCCTTGAGCAAAAGAACCGTTGGCTCCTGTTGTTGTGGCTCCACTTCCTTGAGCAAAACTACCCAAATTGCCAGTTGCCGTAGCATTATTTCCTTGAGCGAAAGAGCCTTGTGTCCCCGTTGCGGTAACTCCCGTTCCTTGAGCCAGAGACATATCATCAACGCTATTATCACTAGCAATTTTGTCTAATGTTACCGAACTAATATCATTTTCTGTATACGCATTATCAGGCATATTTTACCCTCACTTATTTGTTCCCTAAAGATATGTATACTCCTACGAAAGAGAAATAAAGTCATATTACAATCTAATTCCTACGTTAGCCGGAATTGTTTTAAATCCTCTTAAAAAAGAAGCTCCAACTCGGTGATGTCCGTCCCAGATATGATATTCCCCATCGACCTTGAACTATAAATACAGGTTCCAAAATTTTAGGGTTGAAAGAAAAAAATTATTTTATTTGAAATAATTTTCTATGCTATATTCAAGTAGTGTTTTCATAAGGTCTATAATCCACCATTTCTAAGTTCCCACGGATATGGATTACAATTAATCCATCATGTCCATTTGATAATATATTTTTAGTCATAGCTTCTGCATTTTTTAGCAACTGTTTGCTAATCATATCGTGTTTTCTATCAACTCCCACACCCGCTAGTTCGTCCCATTTTTTATCTGATAATCTTACTGTTTCAAATTTATCAGATAATTTATAGGCTTCATCTGCTGTAACAACTAGAGGATTTTTAAATTTAAGAATTATTTTTTCTACATCACGGCCATATGATGCTGCACGGTGATAACTGGTGTCATAATAAATTCCACGTCCAAAATCTCCGGGGTCAGTTGAATAAGGTCGATTATGTCTATTAGGGCTTTCCCCATGACGAGCAGGGATACCAGTTGTAGTTGCTTTCTTATAGATAGCACTCTTGGTGTCCTCTGTTACCTCTCCTTCTAACCACATCCTAAATCTCATGCAAATATATATTCATTAAGCCTAAATACTGTAATGATGGTTGAATTCAAAATATGGTTAGAGAATAATGATGTCGTTTCTTTTCTAGATGGCATTAAACGTTCTGTATTAAATTCCATTAAAATGGAAGATGGAAAAGTATCATTTAATTTTCCATCTTCTGAATCACAATCAATGGCTCTTGCTGCTCACCATAACCCAAAAGGAAATATTTTATCTGAGGGGTATGGACAACAAGGAAAATATGGAAAAGGGACTTTAGCTTTTAAAGCCGTCCAAGGACAAGTGTTTTCAGATTTGGATGCTCAACAAGCTGATGTGTTTCAAAAAAGAATGCAACAAAGTCCTAAATTAGTTGGGAAAGAAATGGGACTTCTTTTTGAATTAGAAGTTTATTTATATTTAGTTGAGATATCTAACCTTCAACCTAGAGGTGAACGTGGTCCGAGTTGGGTAAGAACACAAAATGCGGTTCAATACGAAACAATAAAAAAGAAAACAAGTAAAACTCTTGCTGACCAACTTGTAATGCTAATAAGACATCATGCCAAAGAATTGGCTACAAGTATGTTGAAACGTACACAACAAATGCTTAAGGATTGTGAAGTAAATTATATTATTTTTAGTGGTGGGGAGTTCTTTAAAACATATGGAACTCATAGACAAACTGCTGATATGATTCTAGGGTGTAGCAAAAAAAGTGTAGGTCATTCTCTTAAATTCACAAGTGAGACAATGCCTACAATAGCTCATCTATGGAACAAACAATCTTACATCATGTTTGGTGGGAAAAAGATAGTCACATTCTCAGACAAATTAAAAGAATATGAAGAAGGTAGTAAAGAAGAATCAGAATTTGTGTTAGATACTCTGGAGAAATTGATTAAGAGGCTTGTTAATCAACCAATTAAATTGAATTATGTGATTAATAAACTTCTTCTTGGTGCGGAAGAAACCGGAGAAATTTCCAATACGGTTCCTGCATTTAGGAATTATATTAGAGGAAGAGGGGAAGCTGGTTTTGCTCCTGCGATTCGTAAAAACTTTAGAATTTCTTATCAAGATGGAAACAAAATACTTATTAAGCCAAATTCCGAAATTGGTGTAAGAAGAACAAAAAGTTATATAAACATATACATAACCGCACCCGATTCAAATACTCCTACTATAATCAAAGTTGAAACAAAACGAGGAACAATTGCTGTGAAAATGAGTGGTTTGATTTAAGCCCACCCTACCGCTTCTTTAGATAGAAAAAATTCTAAAATAGGATACACAAAATCTAACATGCAATGGGTACACAAAGATATAAATAATATGAAATGGAATTTTACACAAAAGCGATTTATGTTTTTGTGTAAATGTATAACTGAAAATATAGAAACGAACAAAAGAAATAAAATTTTTGATTCATTTATCAAACATGTTAAAAATTCTTTTTGATAAATTATTTTTTCTTTTCTAAAATATCTTCAGGAGTAAGATTAGGTTGCCATTGTCTAATTTTTTTTCTGATGACAGAAAGAGGAACGCCATGTTGATTTCCGCCTTTAACTTCATATTTATCAGCCATGCCTTGATGGTGCCCAGCCAAAAACCTAGCAAAATCTTCTAATTCTTTTCCATGATTTTGTTTATCAGATAACATATGGGCGTGGTCCTGCCACCAAGGAGAAGTTGGTTCTTGTATGTAAATCTTATATCCAAATTCTTTAGCTGCTTTAACGAAGTTTAAAGCCTCCCACGCCTGAACATTAGTATTATCCACAATAACTGGAGTAATATCACGATTTAATGCATCTTTAAATCTGTTAAAGTTCCAATTATGAGCAGCCCGTAACTTGTCCCCTGACCAATTATCCCTATAAACTTCTGGCTCTAGCTCTGCGTAGTATTCATCATCAATTTCTTCACCACGCTCACGTTTATCCTGTTTTTCTTTGAGAATGTCTAATATGAAAAAATCGTCGGCCCCAAAGATGTGATTCGCAGGATTCAGGTCTTCGCCATACTGTTTCAAAACTTGTTTTGCAGTATAGCTTTTGCCACTTCCTGAAATACCTCTCATCATAACGCAGACTTTTTGTTCTTTTCTGTCTACGTAATTTACAAATCTCATTTTACTATTGCTCATTTATACACCACTTTTGAGAACCACATAGGCTCTTCCTCAACAATCCAAGTCATTCCACAATTCTTCATGCCACTTATGAACGCACTACTTTGTTTTGCGACTTCTTCTAAAAAATCTTTTACTTCATGAGATTCTAGTATTTTATTAGCTCTCTCACATTCCTGCTTTATTTCTTCTCTGGTATCCCCAATTGCCAACTTAGAAAGCATAACAGATGGGACACCGTGTGTCACCAATATATATTTATCATGTCCAGATTTTTTTAGGTCAAGAAGTAATTCAAAAGAACGGTCTATAAATAAGTCAATAGCTTCTGGGTGAAACTTTCTTTCATTCTCATCGAGCCAATCATTAGGCCAAGCAATATTTTGAAAAAGTAAAGACCTATTTGGGATATTAACAACATCTGGATTTTGAAATCTATATTCAGCTAATCTATCATCTATACAAAATTCAGTTTCCAATACTTCAGATAAAACAGATGCGGTCTGTAAAGTCCTATGATAGGGGCTAACAAGCCCTTTGTAACCCTCAAATTTGAAATTTTCATACAACCAAGCTGCTGTTCTACAAGCTTGGGACATTCCTTCATCTGTTATAGTGCTATCTAAGTTATAAGTAACCCCCATATTACGACGACTTTCTGCATGTCTAATTATCAATAATTCCATATCATTAGTTTACAATAAAAAACAACTATTTTCAAATATATAATTTTTTTATACTCCAGATAAGAGTTTATTTTTGCACTATGTGATATAATATAACGATGAAAACATCCAGAACCAGCTACTTTAATTCTATTTTCTGTTTTGTTCGTGCCATTATTAAGAAAAAAGCGTATATAATTGTATGAAAACATTTACACAATTTATGGAAGAAAAGATAGAGCAAATCAGCGAAGAGGATTTTCCATTTGATTTAAATGACATTATCTCATGCGAAACAATCAGTTTAGGTGGTTGTGATACCCCAGAAGGTATGGCACATGTAAAACGAGTAAGAGAAACTGCTGAACTTTTGAGAATAGACAAAGTTTACGGATACGGCAGTGATTTCAAAAAATCTCAAAATCAAGATGATTTTATTTATGAAGTTACAATAAAATATATAGAAAAAGCTATAGATGAGATTCCAACCTCCAGATTAACACAAAGACCATATTTTGCAAATCCGGGCGAACGTACTTATAAAAACAGAATGATGATTGGTGTAAACCAAGAAGGTAAATCTTCGGTGTTTATGAATTAATCTTAATTCTACCAATAATTTCTACTTGGGAAGGATGAAAAACAAATCCATCAAAATGGTCTCCGCTGGGTAGAATAACTCCATCATATCCTTGTTGTTCAATCTGGTCTAGTACAAGACTATTATATTCTTTCCAACCAGCCGGATTTTGTAAATTAACTTTTAGTTCAAGAATATATCCAGACCCTTGTGCCCCTGCTTCTCCAGTTTCTATAGATGCCTTGTTAGAAGTAAACCAAATTAAACCTTGAGTAGCTTTTTCAATATCAAATGTCTTAAATTCTTTATCTGTACCGTGGTATACGGGTTGTGTGATTACAGATGATTCTAGGTATTGTTTGAATTTAAATACCATGAATTCCACTTAATGCATCAGCCAATTCTTTGATTCCTATCCCATTCTTAATTCTATCAGGTATTTCTGGGTCAGCCGCCGTATTTACTGGTCCCCATTGTTGTAAATCGGATATTAATTCGGGCGTAAATTCACTCGTATTCATAGAAAGAAGTTGCTCATCATCGTCAATTCCCGTCTTTGATTTCAAAAATTCTAGAAGTCCACTTTGTATCCCAGCTACCTCTGAATTTCTCTCTTCTACCCATGTCTTAAATTTCATCATAACAAATCTATTTAGTGAGTCTAAATAAGATAATGCATAAAAGTTTTAAATCTTGGTTATTTAACGAAAAAGCTGATATATTTGGTTTTGATAAGAAAATAGAACCAATTAAATGGAAAAAGCTTCAAGACCCTGCGGACAATTTACGTGTGGATGATGTACTTAAAGAAATCACAAAGTTCGACCTAGGCATAAAGGCTGGTCGTCAAAATTGGTCTCATATTGTTGAATGGGGTTATTTCACAGGCGCTATCAAAGTAGAATATTATCCTGCTTCTTTTTCTTTAGTAGTAAAAAGAAAAATTGAAGATTTAGAAGGAAGTCCTGTATGGATTACCAAGCGAGTAGTTTCTATTCTTGAAACTAAAAAAGGGCAAGAATCAGAAATAGCAAATGGGATGATAGATGAATGTAAAAAAATTGATAATGAAATGGTTGATATGCCATCAAAAGATTTCACAAAAATTGAAAACTTAGTATCAAAAATAAGTTATTATATGAGACTTAATGCCCAAGAGAAATTCATTTTCAAGGGTGTGAAAAAGGTAAAAGAAAATAGTTATCTGACAAGTTGGCAAATGGCCGGGATGGGTGTTGGTCCACCATCTCAAAGAAGAGTAGAGCAATTCAGTTTAAACACAACATATTATCCAGAAAAAGGGTTAATCAGATGTTGGGCCTCTGATATAGGTTCTGAAGCTGGGAGGGGTTATGACTGGAAAATACGTCCAAGTGAATGGGATATGTATTTTGTTCCATCACAATCTATTGATGAAATCGTAAAAGCTAATGTAGTAATGTTCGAGATGTACTAAGAGGTAGATATGGCAACAGCTAAAAAAGCAGCACAAGATATGGCGAAAGCATTAACAACTGTTTTCAAAAAATATCCTCTTATAACTCGTAAAAGAGCTTGGCATGGTTTAATGACGGATAAAGGACATAAAACGCTGGATGATTTATTGCTTCACCCTAACAAGCCATTAAACAGAGTAAGAAAATTATCATTCAAAGAATGGGTTCAAAATAATTAACCACCCCAGCCTATACCGGAAGCTCTACGAATTTTATGCCCACAACCTGCCAGACCATCATCAAGTGCTTTTAATCTTTTGCGATACGCAACCTCTTTTTTTTTGTTTAACATCATTTCTACAATACAATTTGTAATGTTTCGTTTAGATTGCATGAGATTTTTCAAAGACATATAAACACAATTTTCATCTGAAAATGGGATTATTTTAAGTTGTGCCCAATTAAGAGTAGTGTGACCTGTTCTAATCTCATGTGTTCTTGGCTCAATAACAATATCTTTCATGCGTGGACGTAATATTGAGATTGCTTCTGCCAAGAAATCTTTAAGGTCACATAAATTAGCTATACTGAAAATTAACTCTGTTGCATCAAAATCAACAAATGCCGTAATAGAATTACGCTCTATACTTATGGCCAAGTGATTAGCCATTAAGTCTTCGATGATTAGATAAAGATTCTTATCGCTCATATTACGACTTTCTTCAGCATTTGTTTAACATCTTCATTATTTCTTATATCGTCTGCAAACTCATCCACCCATCCTGAAAACGATTTGCTTCGTCGGCGGTATGGTCTACGTTTCGTGCGGCCAGCACGGGAAAGAGATAAGGAGCCATTCCATCCAGTATACCCTTGTAGAAATCGTTTTACTGCGAATGCGGTTGGTTTGAAATACTTAGTTTTTGTTAGTGCCTTTGTCCATGTTCCGAATTTGTTTGGATTATAAACTAGAGAAGCACGAAGTAAAGCGGTGAAAAAAGATTTTCGCATCTTTGTGCTACGCCAAAATGGAGATACTTTAATCCACATAATCCCTTTTCTATTAGTTGGGCCACATGTCGAGAGTTTTGGAATTTGCAGTTTTTTTTCTATACGTCGAATAAAAGCTGCAACGTGTTTTCCTTCTGACCTTTTATGACAAAATACAATGGAAGTCCATTTACGACCATCCATCTTTTCTCTACAATAAGACCAGTATTCTGTTCTATGACGAGTTGGTGGTTTTCTTTTGTCGAGCTTTAGAGGTGCATAATTTCCTGTCTCTGCCCTACTTAAAGAATGAAAAGTGATATCTATTTGTTTTCCGAAAATAGGAACTCTTGGTTGTCTTTCGGCTTCTGATTTTAATTGTTGCTTCACTTTTGCCTTTCCAGCATAATTAAATACATTTACCCAACCACCACTTCTTCCCCTATAGTAGGTATGACCGTCTAAAAATCGGTTGACGGCATTTTTGGTTCGTTGGAAATATTGTTGTGACTGAATTGCTGCATCAAAATTACTTTTATAATGTTTTCCTGCTCGGAGAAAAATCGTAAAAATAGAACGTCTCATCGCTGATCTAAGCCACCACTTAGATGGTTCTATTATCAAACCAGTGGAGCGATTGGCAATATAATGAAAAGTAGTTCGGACTTTAAGTTCCAGTTTATCTTCTAGTTTTTCGAAAAATTTTACTATTTTTTTACGATTTTTCGTAGAAGCTGTCAAACTCATCTTATCTGAACCGTTGCGAACGGCACGGCCCCATTGAGTCGCAAATGTTTCCCTACAAGTGTAAGTATTCAGAACTTGGTGTGTTAGCGTGTTAGCTACGGGATGCTTTGAAACAATGCCAAATTCTCCACCATGATTCCATGAGGTAAATTCAACACTCATTGGTTTATTACTAAGCTGTTTACTTTTTGTCATACTCATAATCAAATTCTTTCAAAAACAAATTATTAACTTCGTCCGTCACAGAAGATTTGTAAATACTGAGGTCGAACATAAAATACTCTTCAAAACTCTTTTTGTCAATAGAGTTAGCCACAAATGGAGACAATAAAACGTAGTAAGGTGAGATTTTGCCTAGAGTTAACCACTTTACAATCAAAAATTCCTGTACTGCTGCGTGTATTTGGTCTGAGCTAGGTGGTCCATCAAACTTTTCGAACAGAAACTTCTTTGTACGTATAAGGGCAGATTGAATTTGGGAAAAGCTAGATTTTCCATCACTATGCGGAACGGCTTGTGCTATCTTCGCTTTATCATAACGTTTTTTCCACAATTTCCATCTTCGCCAAGCACCATCTCCAGTTAAACACCCCGGCTCAATTAATGCATGTACATTACCATCGCTAATATTCCGCAAAACATGTATTTGGGCGGTGATATACAACCGATAATTCTTATATTCTATCAACCCACGAGTTTCTTTAAGAAGTTTGTAACAATATCTGAATAAAAGTGATTTTCGAGGATCGCCCGTTTGTTTTGATTTGATACGTTTGTAGCGAGGTAATTCTTTTTCACAAATCGAATCCCACAAGATACACAGTTTGTATGCAGAAATCTCGTCTTGGGTCATTTTATACTTGATAATTTGTTCTGCTGGACTCATTTCGGAGATGATACCATAAACCTTAGATTAAACCTAGGCTTTTCTTCATAAAAACACTAATAAGTTTTTCAGCATCTACCATATTTCGGATTATTCGAATAGGAAGACGACCATGATACACAACTTCTTCCCCTTCTCTTAGAACATTGATAAGCATTACTGCTTTATTATCTGAAAATATCACAAGGTCAAGAGTATTATATCCTGAATAAACTTCACCTCTAATATCAAAATGGTCTTTTAAAGACGAATAAATGAATGATTGAATTTCAAATTTAGATTCTTGTTGGGGATATTTCGGAGGACTAAGTGCCTTAGCAGATTTATAAAGTATTTCTTCTGAAACTATATTTTCAGATGAGCGTAAGGCTAAAGATAGTAAGTCAGAATCTATTTCTGTACCGACTAATTTCTTTTTCCATTTTTTATATGGTGGCCAACCAACGCCTATTAACATTAACGTGTCTCTATTGAAACCCCCAGATTGAGTTCTTAGGGATTCGAGAATAGCCTGCGTTAATACCACTTTTTCTGACATTTGAAATCTCTCGTATTTACTTAGTATCTACTTATTTTTATTAATCTTATAGGAGGTTAAATCCCCGGAGACTCCCCTTGTTCCACGCTTTAAACGAAGAAATAAGAGGGGAATCTCTGGAATAAGTTTTTCTTTATCCCTTTTACTCGATGTTTATTTTTTTTAGACGAATAAACTATGCAAGCGGCCTTGCATCTCCCACGTCTATACCACAAAATGTTATGCAATGTGTCGGGGAGTCATTCTTATCCCATTGCTTTGTGAATTAGTGGTTAGTTGAAATTGGTTACTAGTAGGCATGGACGGGAGTTTTTCATCTTTCGCATACCCAAATTTAGTTAATTAGTTAGAGAAGTTATATCAGAAACAGTATAGTATTTCAAGCACTTTTTTTTATGATTTCTTTATTACTTGAAAATTATTTTCTTAATGTTATTATAAGTTGATGGAAATTGAAAGAAAAGATAAAATTATTTATATTTCATTTGATTCAAGGTATCAAGTAACATCAACTTTTATGAGATTACAGGAGTTTAACGAATCTCCTTCTAAAAAGATACGAGGCAAATATTTTACATTAGAGCAGTTTATGGATGAATATGCTTTTATGACAGGTGATTTTACTTATTGTTCTGATTGGTCCGGTTTTAATGTCCCCGGAGAAGTGTATCAAAAATTTATAAAGATGTTTTCTTTAGATTTACTTGATAAAGAAAAGAAGATGATTGCCCTCGTAGAAAAGGTGATAAAACACGGGGAGGATGATTTTTACTTAATAGGCACATTCGAGGATGAAGATATTATTCACGAAGAAGCACACGCATATTTTTCACTTTCTCCTGTATATCGTAAAACAATGAGGAAGTTGGTTAAGAATTATAAAAGAAAGAGTGAAGTGACAAAGTGGATACGAGATATGGGGTATGATAAAAGTGTTGTCGTAGACGAAATGCAGGCGTACTTAGCCACATCAGACAGAGAAACCCTTTCAGAATATGATTTTAAGAAGAGTTGGTATATTCCCAAGGTGTTCTCTAATTATTTCAATGAGTTTAAGGAGCAATATGAAGCCTAGAGTAGAAATTTATACGGATGGGTCATGTCCTGTACCTAATGGTCCCGGTGGATGGGCTTATATCATGCGAATCAAAGGGTCTGAAAAGAGAAGGGCAGGAGGTTTGAGAAATACGACTAATAATAGGGCCGAATTGACGGGGCCAATAAAAGCCTTAGAAGACTTGTCTTTTGTGGGAAAATCGCTTAATATCATTCTAACATCTGACAGCCAGTATGTGACCAAGGGTATTTCTGAGTGGTTACCTAAATGGGTTCGTGCGGGTTGGAAAAAGAGAAATTATAAAACCAAGGAATTAGAAGAGGTTGCCAATAAGGATTTGTGGAAAAGATTGCACCTCCTTATGTTAAAACATGATGTGGAAACATCTTGGGTCCGAGGGCATACTGGACATCAAGAGAATGAAGAATGTGACGTTATGGCCGGAAATGAGACAAAAAGAATAATTGCTGAAATTAGAAGTGAAAAATAGGTTTTTCGAAGATGAGTAAGAAAAACAAAAATAAAAATAAAAACAAGAACAAAAAGAAGAAACAGAAAAGCAAGGTCGTTATCTATCCCACGATAGATGACCACATTGACGATACGTTGAAGTTTTGCAAAGATACTCTTAATGCTATAAATGAATTTAAAACTATGAAGCCTTGGAGGGGAACGATACGAGAGAGAAGAAGTAAGCTAGTATACTTACACCGACATCTTTGTGAAATATATGGAATAGATATTGGTATAACATTTGATATTGCTGTAAAGAAAAGTGTGTATCTTTCCGATGAAAATTTAATTGTATTAAAGAGGTGTTCTGTTCTGGCGTTTTTGCATGAGTTCGCTCACGCAATGGGAAGAGATGAAAAGGGCGCAAATCGTTGGAGCTTAAATCTATTCAAAAGATGTTTCCCTAAATCTTTTGAAAAAAATAACCAAATTAAACAAACACTTGTCAAAAAGAACCTTCCAGCTATAATAAAAAAACCAGTCTCACCAGTTGTCACTATCATTAAAGATGTTATGTCTGCCGCTGTTGCTCTTGTTGAAAAGTCTAAACAAACATGAAAAAGAGACGGAAAAAACCAGTCTATCCAGATACGGTAGAAGAGTGTATTGATGACACACTGAAATTTCGCAAAGACACTATTAATGAGATTAACAGGTTTAAAAGGTTTCTCCCTTGGAGGGGAACTGTACGGGAAAGAAGGGCCAAACTTAGATATTTAAATCGCCAGTTATGTGGAATATATGGAATAAATGTCAGGATGGTATTCAACAGGCAAACCCCAAGTTGTTATAAACCTAGTCTGAATTTAATTGTATTAGAGGATTGTTCTGTAGTTACATATTTACATGAGTTTGCTCATGCCATGGGTCGAAATGAAAAGGGTGCTTGTCGTTGGAGTTTAAATCTGTTCAAAAGATATTTCCCCAAATCATTTGCAGGGAATAAACAGGTCGGTCATATGTTGGTTAGAAAGAGGCGAAAGAGAAGAATAATTAAATAAGTTTTATTTTTCAATTAAAGGGGTTGATTATCAGTTTCATTTTTGTTATAATTTCTTAATGTCTTTTGCGTCTGCTTTAAATAAAATATGGGGTCAAACACTCTTTGTTGAGTTCCAACCCGATGTTGGCGATTTCACAGGTGATAAACCTACATGTGTCAATATACACTGGGCTGGTGATGGGAACATTAAGCTTCCATGGCCTTCTGCTCTTGATGGGCTTAAGAAGATACGAGCACAAATCTTAACCTATATTTCTGGTAAAGATAAACCAAATGTAATTATTGGGTGGAACCTCAAGGAATTATTCAGTTATATTATGGGGAAAACAAAAGTTCCATTTGAACTTAATTCAAGAATATATGATTTAAAAATTCTTGAATGGTATTTGGGGATTGAAAAAAGTGCCCCCACATCATTAAAAGAAGCAAAAGATAGACTTGCTAAAGTGGTGCAACATTCTTCATGGGAAAAGCTTCAAAAAGTTTATGATGGGATATATATACCTTTGATAACACGAGTCGTCCCGGCTATGGAGACTATCGGTGTTAATCACCGGGGACTTAAAAAACGGCTTCATAGTCATTATGAAATAAACGGTCAAGTCAATGGCCGGATGAAATGCTCAAAAATTCTTCAAGATGGTTTTAACCCACATTCAATGGGCCTTGAAGACAGACGGGCGTTAAGAGCAATCGGTTTTGACCGAACGTTTATGTATTTAGATTATAAACACATGGAGGTCTCAGTTCTCCAGTGGTTAAGTGGCGATGAAGTTTTAGGAAGTATATTAGATTCAGGGAAAGATATTTATGAGGCCGTATGGACGATTATCACGTCATTGGAAAGTACGCCAAAGTTTCGTGAAAAATGTAAAGGGTTATTTCTTCCTGTGGTATATGGACAAGGCGTTGCTTCTGTAGCAAAGGCTAATAAAATATCGGAAGGTACAGCAAAAAAATTGGTGGAGAGAATTTATGCTCGTTTGCCAATGGCGATGGATTGGATACAAGAACAACAAAACTTATTAGTAGATGGAGTGGGGATTGACATACATGGAAGATGCCGAGAATTTGACCAAACGTATAAGGTGCGTAATTTTATTGTACAATCCCCAGCAGCATTGTTGTGTCTACACAAGTTGGTTGAGTTATATGATGCAATGAGAGGGCTTGCCGAGGTTGCTTTCCATATTCATGATGGTTATGTTTTATATGTGCCAAAAGAAAATAGTATGAAAGTAGCGAGACGAGCTAAAGAAGTATTGGAATCTGAGGACAGATTTTTCAAAGGTCTCAGGTTAAAAGTTTCATGTAAAATTGGAGATAATTTAGACGAATTAAAAGAAATGAGGATAGATGAATGATTTTAGTGATTTAGTTCTTCAAATTTTTAGTGATTTAGTTCTTTAAATTTATATATAAAGATATGGAAAAAATTAACAAATTATCTGATTATCATGGGGTTCAAGGTGTTTATTGTTTGGTTAACAAAAAATATCCAACAAAAAAGTCTAATTTGGGGAAGCCTTATGTCGGGCAAGCATGTGCCAGACCCTTAGCAAAGAAACATAAATTGGGAGTAGGAACTAGGATAAGAGACCATATTTATAAACTTAAGAAAAATATTCATTGCAACCAGCATCTTCTGAATGCTTGGAACAAAGATGGTTCTGAGAGTTTTGAATATTATTTAATAGAAAAGGTTGATGAAGAGATATTTTTGAATGATAAAGAGCAGTTTTGGATTGATAATTTAAATGCTTATTCTAGTGGTTACAATCAACGTGCGTTAGCAGAAAGTAATCGAGGTCTTCTTTTAAAAAGTGTGTTAACAGGACAAATAATACATGATTGGATTGTTAAATTCCAAAAAGATAATGGGCATTTTCCTATGGGCAATTCTGGTAAGGTAATTTATGCTCCAAAACATGAACCTATAACTTGGCATGGCGTCGATGTAGCATTGTCTATGGGGTGGCGTGGTTTACCGGGGGATTCTACTTTATCTCAGTTTATTTCGAAAAATTTTAATATTATCACCATACGAAGCTCAAAGCAATATACTGTTGATAAGGTTAAAGAATGGGCTGAAAGGTTTTATTTTGATAATGGGTTTTATCCTACTAAAAAATCTGGTGACATAACGTATGCAATAGAAGAGGGGTATTATAAAACAACTTGGGAAAACGTGTGGTGTGCATCAAAACATGGGCACAGAGGTTTTAATGCATCTAATGCATCTTTTTATGATTTAATTGGACTGGTATCTGTTAAAGATGCGGTGAAAATATTAAATATTAATTCTTTAAAGATTGCAAAACTTTGCAGAAATGGTAAAATAAAATATTACAAAACGCAAGGTAACCATAAGAGGTTTAAAATTAAAGAATTAAAACAATTTAAGGAAATTTATGAATGAAATATGCAAGTCCTTCCCAATAGGGGAAGAAGAATATAAAGAATTAGATTCTCGTTTTGGCCAACTTTCACATTATATTGCTTGGCAACTCTATAAAAAGAATAGTAAGAATAATCATACAGATGAACAGGAGGACATTGCTCAGGAATTGACGATAGCACTAATTAGAGCAGGGTCATATTATAAAAGACAAGTTTATATTGAGAAGTCTCTTGATTTATGTCAAAAATTCGTAAAAGATAAGTTATTGAATTTAATTGTTTTAGAGTTGAAAAATCTTTGGGCTAACAAAACACGTCATGGTGCTAGTCGTCAAAAATTCGGACCATATCAAGAAAAAATTCTAAATAAAATTCTTAGGAAGGTGGTCCCAGCTAAGGAGAGACCTTCCAGAAAAGCGCCTTTGGAGATTGATGGGAAATTTACCACATATTGCAAGGCTATTACGTGGAATGCCCAGAAATCTATGGGAAAAAAGATAACAAGGGAAAAAGGAATTAGACAAGCAATGGTCTCGCTTTCTGAATTTGATTATCTTGGTTCATCAAAATTAGAATTAATTGTTTGATTATTTTTGGAAATAAGGTAAAATAAATCGTATGGATGAAATTGAACAATTACCCATAGAGTTAACTAAAGAAGAAGCGGCAGAATTGTCTAAGCTAGTTAACCCTGATGATGCAGAGAAAACTAATGTCTATAAATGGGATGAGGATTTTCAAAGAGAATTACTTGGTCTTCTTTTACATGACCGAAATTTCTTATTAGAAAGTTTAGCTATTATAAAACCTAATTATTTCATAAATGAAAATCATCGTCATATTTGTGAAATTCTTTTTAAACATTTTGAAAATTATCAAACGCTTCCCAGTAGAGTTCAAATGATTAATGAACTTAACGGGAAGCTTGATGGCAAAGCAGATGAGATTAAAGTTCTCCATGTTGGAGAATATAATGAAATTATTTTAGACTATCTTCCCGGTATGGAGTCGAGAGACTATTATAGGGATAAGATTGTTAATTTTGCAAAGACACAAGCTTTAAAGCAAGCATTTCATGAATCTTTACAGGCCATCAAAGAAGACCCAGAATCAGATGACACATGGGAAACTATTCATGATGTGCTTAGAGAAGCATTGACTGTTGAGCATAATTTTGATTTTGGTTTAGATTATTTTCAAACGATAGAAGAAAGATATGATAGGATGAATAAAGATGTGGAAATGCAAGACCGATTTACTTCTGGTTTTAAAGCTATTGATGTAGCTCTTGCTGGTGAAGGTATGAAGCGAGGAGAAATTGGTTCTTGGGTTGGATTAAGTGGAACGGGTAAATCTTTAGCTTTAAAAGTGGCGGCAATTGCTAATATTACCAACAAGAAAAAAGTATTATATATATCACTTGAAATTGACCAAGATGGTGTTGCAGAAAGATTTGATGCTGAATTATCTAGTATGATTCAAAATCCCGATGTTGGGGATGAAGATAAAATTACGATAAATAATTTACTTGATAAAAAACAACTTGTTTTTGATTTTGTTAAAGAATACCAAGATGATGTTTGCGAAGAAGAACGAATGTTGGTAATTAAACAGTTCCCCGGTGGTCAGATGGATATGGCTTCATTTCGTGCATATCACTCTCAGCTAGGGTTACGTGGATTTCATCCTGATTTAGTCATAATTGATTATATTGGAGAAATGAAAGATTATGCTGGAATTCCAACGCATGAATCAAGATATAGAATGACAAGAGATTTACGTGGATTTGCTGTAGAAGAAAATGTTTTAGTTTTAACCGCAATGCAGCCAAATAGGTCTGCTAAAGAAGTTATTAGAAGTGGTCAATTGATTGATGATGAAAATCTCGGTGATTCTTATGCACAGATAAAACCGCTTGATGCTATGTGGACTATAAATCAATTGCAAGAAGAGAAAGATTGTGGTCTTGCTCGAATATATGTGGCCAAACATAGGTCTGGAAAGAGCAGATTTTCTTTTCATGTGGAAATTAATTATGATACGTTGACAATTAAAGAGATTAGTTATGAGAAATATTCAAAGATATTAAAAGAATATCGTAACACTAAAGAAGAAACCACAACAAGTATAATGAACGACGACCAGAAAGTAAGAAATTTTATAGACAATAATCAGAGGGAAGTTAATTTTAGAATGGAAGGATAAAAATGGTAACATTAGATGATATTTTAGATGGATTGCGAACAATAAAAGTGGCTGGTCAGGACGTAGTTATAGACCCTAAAAAGCTTACGTTTTCAGAGGTCACTCTCACCAAATATACAGAAGAAGAAGGTGTATGGTATAATTATTTTGGTCAACGGCTTGCGGACGCTGATGCGGAGTGGCAGGTTTTTTCTGCTAAACATGACCAAATGAGTTCAGAAAAGTTTGCCCAATTCAAATCAGAAGGTGGCTCAGATAAATTTGTTGAGGCACGGGTAAAAAGTGATGATGAAGTCAAGAAGGCCAAGGACCATGAAATTGCTGCTCGACATAAAGTTAAGGTATTACAGCAGCATTTACGTGCGTGGGATAAGTGCCATGAAAACGCACAAAGTAGAGGACACATGCTTAGAAAAGAAATAGATAAGCTAAATCGTGACACCTTTGCAAAAAATAAGATGGATGGCAGTTTAGACCAAGAAGTAGATGAAATTATAGCTTCTTCAAAAGATGATTAAAAAAATTATAGTATTAAGAATATATAATATGCCTTGGTTAGTTTCGTCTTCAGTTTTAACAAAGAAGGCGAATGTGTCTGTTCGTGTGGATGGCACATCGTTTTGTTAGGGCAGCGAGAAGTTAACACGAGGGTTGGATGCTTTGTAAGGCACAACTCAATGGAATCGCAAAGAGATATACAAAATCTCGGGCCGAGGTAAGGGGGTTCAAAAGATTGTTTCTTTTGGGTTCCCTTTTTTTATGGATATACAATCGTTACAACTCGGATTACAGGAAGACCTGAAAAAACAAACAATAAGCTCCAGCGTTTTGCTTGGTAATTTTCGATTACTTTCAGACAAGCCTAGATTAACTGGAGCTTATCAAGACCCTTTATATTTTCCTTTATATTATCATTTAGGGAAAAGAGTAGGTGCTAAGAGCTTAATTGGGTGGAATTTTAATTTGGGTCTTTATAGTGGTTGTTTTTTGAAGGGGAACAATACAGTTGAGAATATGTTTGTATTTCATGAGAATACAGAGAAGTTTTATTCTTCACGTATGGGGGTTTCCAACATAAAGAATAATTATCATAAAAAATTTGATATCTGTGAAGGAACTATCGAGGAAGCTCAAGAGGGATTATCTAAAGATTCATGGGATATTGCTATTGTAAACGGGGAAGTTTCTAGTGAAGACCAAATAGCCAGATTAGATATTTTATGGGAGCACATTAAGCTAGATGGGTTGATAGTAGTTGATTACATAGGGTCTAATTGTGGATTTGATGATTTTTGTCATATAAAAAATCGTGTGCCTATTATTTTTAATACAAGATATGGAATTGGAATAATTCAAAAATAAACATGTTTTTTATACTAAGTTATTTTGAGGTAATAAAATGGGATACGAAGTAAAATATAAATATTACACCAAAGATGAAGATGGTGAATATGATACAGATGAGACTAAAGAAGGAAGCATTAAAGTAGGTTCTCCTTATGAAGATTTGCCACTGGATAATCTAGCTGGAAAGGTTATGTCCCTTCTTGCTCGAAGAAACATCTTGGTTACAGAAATAGAAACTTATGAATATAAAAAGAAAAAAATAAGTTTTTCGGAAGAGGAAAACGGAATCAAGATTAAGAATAAAAAATTTAAGTTTGATGATGGGCCACCTGTTCAATGCTCCGAAGAGAGTAATGTAAAAGAACAGCTTCAAGCCATTATAACCGCTCATCCAGAGTTGTTAGAAGGTGCCCCAAGAGTGCCCACAACAGCCCCACAACAGGCTGTAAGCCACTCTAATGAGAAAGTGGAGTCAGCACCCCATAAAACCAGTGAACGGCCTATAAGACGTGAATATTATTGGCCTGATGATGAGAGTTGGGTGAACTATGCCAGAGGTACTAATCCTAATATGTCATTCACTCGAAAAAAAGCGTATCCTATATATGCTGAAAAAAATGAGGCAGAAGGTCGTAATATTTTATATAAAACTAGAGATGATAATGGCAGCTTGATGTGGTGTGTTGATAAGTTGTTTTCGATGGTAATGCCAAGAGGAGATTTAACAGGAAAAACAGACGGAGGGTTATCTGATTCAGGATTGGTTTGGTCTGGTGCCCAAAACGATAATATCCCAGCTTTAAGGTAAAAAAAATGAATAAAACAAGAAAAAAAGATAAAAAGAAAAAAGAGAGAACAAAGAAGAATAAATCTATGTTTCTTAAAAAGAGAATGAAAGACCGTGCTGAAAAAAAGAAGGAGCGAGATATCGAAAAAAGAATAAGGGATGCTGAACCCAAAAGAGAACCATTCCGTCATCCTTTAACACCGGAAAAACAAGCGGAGAAGGATGAAAAAATCAAGGCTAAGTTACAACATAATCTTGAAGTTCTAGAAGCCCTTGAAAAAGAATATGATGCGGAAAAGGCAAAAAGAGAAGAATTAAACAAAGAACTTGAAGACCAAGGAAATGTAACTATACAAGAGAAGTTGAAAGCAATAGCTGAAAAGAACGCTGCCGATGCTGAAAATATTGCCGAAGCTGAAGTAGAAGAGGTAGAAAAATAAGTAAGAATAATTTACTTTTTAAAAGGAGCCAGAAAAATCTGGCTCCTTTTTTTTTAATTTTATTTTTAGCTTAATTAACTTGCATTTTAAACGATTATAGTTATAGTAGACAAATGTAAACCATTAACTTAACTTTTAACAAGGAGAAACAAAAAAATGGGACTAAATTTAGCAGAAATACAAAACGAGAAAGAGAGACTGGCAGCAGGCGGCAAGAATGAATTCCTAGAGAATTTCGTAAGAATGCCTGATGGTAATGGACATTTAACACTTCGCCTTCTTCCCCCCGCTGACGATGGCATGTTTGAGAAAGAGACGAATCCTTTCGTTGTAAGAACAAGAATTCACCGTGTAAATGGTAAGAGTTTGCATTGTCCAAAAGAGTTGGATGGTAGACGTTGGGTTGGAGAGTGTCCGATTTGTCGTTATTACCACTGGCTTTGGAATGAGTCCAAAAAGAAAGACCCATCTGAGGCAGAAGCAATGCAGGCAAAAGCAAGGGACATTAAGCCAATTGAGCGTTATTACTACAATGTATTAGTGCGTTCTCAGTTTAATGAAGAAAAGCAGGCAGTAGAGCAGAATGTTGGTCCTAAGATTTTCAGTTGCGGCAAAACTCTTTATGGAATGATTGTGAGAGCTATTTGCGGTGATAAGGAACTTGAGGAAAAGCCTCTTGGTGATGTTACGGATGTCAAGGGTGGTCGTGATTTTAAACTGATGAAGACGATGAGGCAATCGGGTCAAAATAGTTATCCAAACTATAGTGATTCTAAATTCCTTGAGGAATCTCCATTAGGAGAGGGTGGAGATGTAGAAAAATGGTTGAATGGTCTTCACGACCTCTCGCTTCTTCGTGTTCTTAAGCCTGAAGAAGAGTTGAAGCATGAGCTTAAGGTCCATCTTGGACTTGAGAAGGATGTTGATGATGATTTCGACCCTTCGGAATTCCAAAAGAAGGCACCCGCTGAAGAAGCTCCTGTTGTAACAGAAGCTAAAACACCGGAGCCAACACCGGAGCCTGCGGCAGAAGCAGCAACGCCAGCAACACCGGAGCCGGAAGATGATGCGTTAGATGGAGATGAGTTCATTGAAGCGTTGAAATCAATGTAATAGTGTTTTATGAATGCTAACATGAGGGCCATGGGAACGGAAGCCCATGGCCCTTTTTCTGAATGAATGTATTGAAAATAAAAAGGAAAAATATGCCAAAGAAAAAGAAAGAAACAGACACGGATTTTTTTGCTGATTTAGCAGAACATACAGGTGGTCGTGTTTTAAAAGGATTGGGTGATAGCAGATATTTTGTAGATAGTGGTAATTTAGCTTTGAATTATATTAATTCGGGGCGTTTTATGGGTGGCGGCTGGCCTACAGGAATTATAGAGATTTTTGGTCCTCCAGCATCCGCAAAAAGTTTATTTGCCTATGCAGCATTAGGAGCTTGCCAGAGAATGGGAGGAATATCTATTCTCTTGGACTGTGAGCGTGCAGCAAATGAAAGGTTTGCCGTTAGTGCTGGTCATGTAAATGAAAATCAATTAATTATTCAAACACCGCTTTTTATTGAAGAGGTGGAGAGAAAGATTTATAGCATGACAAAACTTATTAGGGATAAAAAAGGTGATGATATTCCGATATTTTTTGCATGGGATTCTATTGGAGTATCTTCTTGTGAACGGGAATGGAAAGAGACAAACCTTCCTGAAGAATATACCCAAGAACAATTTAAAAAGATTGTTGGTGGAAAAGAACAGCCCGGAGAACGTGCGAAAGCAGCAGGCCGACTGTTAAGAAAAGTAAATCCGTTCTTGGATGAAAACAATGCTACTTTGTTTGTTATCAACCAAACTAGAGTTGCGATAGGTGCATATGGTGACCCTGAAGTTACAGCAGGCGGTGGTAAAGCACTTCCGTTCTATGCCAATTGTCGTGTTCGAACTTGGCCAAGAAAACAAATTGAACATAAAGAAAGAAAAATTCCAATTGGAGTTAATATTAACTTAAAAAATAAGAAGAGTCGTTCGTTTTGTCCGTTTTTAGGGACAACTAACGTACAGCTATATTTTGCGAGTGGAATCAATCCTCTTGGTGGTCTTTTAGAAGTATTGATAGGTGCAGGACGAGTAGTAGGAAAAGGTACGTATACAGTTCAGCAGCCTTGGGCTGGAGGCGAAGAAATTAAATTCAAAGCATCGAAGGAAAGAAATGATGTGCCAATGGATTTGATTTTAAGATGCCCAGCTTTAATAGATGCTGAATCTAAAAAAGAGGTAGAAGATTATTTAGCTGTTTATTCTGATGCATACAAATTATCTATGTCGGATGATTTAGTGGAAAAAGATATGGCAAATGATAATTCTGCTGATGAACCAGATATAGATAAAATATTAGACCTTTCATAATTATATCTGCCCATAAAAAAAAGCCCACCAAAAGGTGGGCTTTTTTATTGGTATAATACTATTCCCATCTGCTGTCTTTAGGGTACTTTCTTTTCTTGCGGGTTGGGGCGGTTGCCCTCTTTAGTCTTCTTACAGTTGATTCACTTAACTTCTTCTTTGGTTTTTTAGCTAACTGTTTCTTTTTGATGCAATCCATCACGGACAATGTTCTTTTTTTCGGTCTATCATCTTCGATTATCCTATATTGTCCCTTCGCAGTCTTAGCTACATTATAGCCTTTTTCTGATAATTCTTTTCGAACTGCCAAAATATGGTTTTTATAAGTTGCAAGAAGGAAGTCATATGTCTTAAAATGGTAGGCGACATCGGTAGCAGAAACATGTTTTTGGCATAAAAATAGTTCTCTAATATGGTTCCTAATGGTTTCTGCTTTTCTTGTTTTTTCGGATGTGACGGTTTTGATTTTGCTACGAAGACGCTTTTTGATTTTAGTTTCGATTACAGTATAAGGAACATCAACCTTATAATCTTGGTTTGTTAACGCTTTAGCTAGGTCAACAAGGTTAAGCAGTGGTGGTATAACGTCGGCGGCTATTGTCACCATAGATATTTCTGCGTTTAGTTTATTTGCGAATTCTATAAGCTGTCGGTAATTTTTGACAAACGTGAAATACTTATAGCCATCGCAATCTTCAATCATCATACATTTTTTAGTTTTCAAGGTGAAACTCCTTATTTCTGTATTGCATTCTACAGAATTTTGAGTAGAATGAAAGCTCAAAATTAGGAATTAGATAAATGGATTCAGAAAATGTTTTAAAGTTCGATTCTTGCCGTAGGTTTGGAGCGGAGATAGAAATATGCTCTTTTGACCATCGGGATTTCAAAACTAACCCCCTACACGGTAATGAAATGCCTGTGGGTATTGACGAAGTTGCAGAAACCTTAATGGAAGGGTTGAATGCTCAGGTCGTCGTCAATAAGTGGGAGCATACTCATAATAATGAATCATGGGTATTAAAGCCCGATTCATCGGCTGGCATTGAGGTGTGCTCTCCTGTCATTAAAGGATGGCGTGGCATCAGAGATGTATGTACAGCCGTTGAATTGATGAAAACGAACCCTGAAGTTGCCGTTGATGATAAATGTGGATTTCATATTCATGTCGAAGTAGCTGATTTTGACAACAGGAGTTTGGGTAAAGCCCTTGCTTGGTTTGTTAAATGCGAATCTGTATTTATGGATTCTGTTCCAGCAAGAAGAAAAAGAAACAAGTATTGTGAACAGGTGGGGCTAAGCGCAGAGTTCCAACATGATACAAAAATTGATGGAGAGTGGCTTGTTGAACTATTAGGTGTAATGAAGTATTACACCATCAATACGTATCACTTATGTAAAGGTAAAAGAAAGACTATAGAGTTTCGAATTATTGAGGGCGAAGGATGTCTTGATTCTTATCTAATAAAAAATTGGATGAGGTTACTCATTCATTTTATAGAGATGGCTAAAAAAGCACCATGGCCTAAAAAATATAAAGAAGGCAATCCTTGGACTGGATATTTATGGTTAGATTTTAGTGATGTAATGAAGTTTCTAGGATTTGACCAACCTTTATCAAAAGGGTTGGAAGAAACAAGAAACTGGTTTATCGCCAGAATACAGAAAAATATACGTGAAAATTTATCTGGTTCTTTATCTGAAAAAGCACGAGAAATTTGTGCTAAACAGGTTGAAGATTTTATATCTCAGCAAGGACTTGGCGACCTTTCAAAATGGCTCGTGCCAGAAAATTTGGAAGAGGCATTATATTCAAAAGAAACTGCTTTATAAAGGACGTTCATAATCGTATATAAATTGTGATAACAGAGTATAAAGAATTAGACGCTGCGATAGAACATATAAGAAATGTAGGGGAACAATTAGTTCCATATAATTTTCCTCAAGCAGACCCTCAACTTGAAGATGAGATGGGCATCTTGAAGACGCAGGAGTTATGCGTGGATGGATATCATATCATCATACATTTTAGTAAAGCTTTTCATAATGACTATTATTTAGAAACTTTACAGATATTAGGGAAGAAGGTTCCATTTCTTCCTTTCAACCTAGTTGTTAAATTAGCCAAGAAGTTTTTGGGGTCGCATCACCTGTCCCTATCTGAGATATTAAGAGATAATAGGAAAATTTATTGTTGGACTATAACTGTAGACGCAGAAGGTCATCCACTTCCTTCAGCCCATGAAGAAGCCAAATTTCTTGAGTTTGAGGGTTTTGAATACGCCTACATAGACGCTCAGTTTATTAATTTTTATTAATCTTTTTTATATGTTTTAACTGATTATTTGACGTAGATATCTTTAGAGTTTAATCTATACGGGAGGAAAAGTTATGGATAAAGTCACTAAGATTCAACATCTTTTAATCGACCATCTTCTGGAAAAAGGACAAATATCTTTATTGTTACCGGGAGGAATGTCTGTAGAAGTAGGAATACTTCAAGAGGGAAAACACGGTCTCCAGAATACCGACGATTATTGCTGGGTGACAGCTAATCAAAATAATAATTCAGTAAATATAGATTCATATAATAATTTATATTTGCAATACCCTGAACAAAGTGGTAAAATGTTAATCGAAGATAAGTTTGAAAAAGAAGGGATACCTATAATGGCCCTACAAGCTTGTTAGGCTTCTTTAGTTTGTAAATGAGTAAATTCTGAATCAGATAGCATAAATTCGCTAGTTATATTTTTGTTGTCTATGGAATACTCAACCCATAATATAAATCCCTTAGATGTGAGTTCAAATCTTGTCATCTTAAGAGTATGTATAGTTCCTTGTATATCAAGGTGTTCATGAGAAGACTCGGCACAAAGAGAGAGTAATTCACGATAGTTCGTGAACTGAGTCCAAGAAGTTAATAATAAGTTTTCAATTTTGTCTAGGTTAAGTAGCAAGAGGATTTACCTATGAATGATTCGAATTTAAGAGAGTATGCAAAAACTTTATCTGATACGGATGTTTCTTTTTTGTACATTCGTTTTCAACAGCGTTTAGGTGGTGACACAGAAGAAATTAGCCAAGTTTTGGCTAGAAGCAGAGAAGTAGATAGGTGGTTAGCATCAGCAAAAAGTTATGATGAATGGGATGTGATGTTTGAAAAGTTGGCAAAAATAATTGCTGAATCATACAAAAGTAGAAAATTAGACCGTTAGAAGATTCGACTTCGTTCGCTTATTAATTTTACATCTTCAATATGTTCTTCACTGGCTAGGTTTTTTAGCGTGAAGTCAGAAGGTTTATAAGTTCCGTTTTTTAAGACGAGAATAAACCCACTAGGTTTGTTCTCGTCTATTTTTTTAGTATTCAATACGTATTCGTAAGTAGGGAAAGGACATGGTATTTGTGTTATGTTGATAAGTAGCAGGGCAATCCATTTGTCTTTATATTGAAAAATATGTCTATCTTTTTTAAATACTACAGGATTTTTGGTGCTTGTAAATACAAAATGGTCTACAGTATCGCTCATCCAGTTTATTAAATTTTCGTTTGATTGAATAGTATCTTCTGGGTTGATGATATCCACATCTGCTTTGGCTTTAAACAAATCATCCCCTAGCTCAATTGGGATATAATGATTTTTTGTTATTTTTACTGCTAAAGATTTAACAGATGTAATTGGAGTTATTGGTGCTGGCAAGGCTCCAATTGGCAAGTTTTCAGGAGTAAAACCTTCGGGACATGGGAAGTTGTTATTTTGTACATTTTCTACTATAAAGTCTTTTATTAACACCTTTCGCACCGATGCCATATTACGGCAGTTGCTACAATGTGCTCTTACTTTACAAAAATTACTATCTGAAATTTTTTGTTTTTTCTTAACGCCTTTTGGATATATTTTAGCACCCATTAGCTTATCGTTGCTTTTATCAATTCTTAAATCTTCCCCTATAATAGGCATAATAAATTCATCTGCGAATTTATAATCATGATTTTTTACAAAGTGATTATGTGTGGAGTGCCATGTCTTTAGTTGTTCTGCCACTTTAGGTAATTTTCCGCCTTTGACTCCCCATAGACCGCCTAAAAGGTAAGGCTTTTTTCGCATCGAGGAAAGCACCCTAAATCTATTTGGATATATAATTTGTGCTATTTCTCCTGTCGTCATCCATTCAGTCACCAGTTTTGCCTCTAAATGGCCCAATCTACTGTCTACATCTCTAAAAATTATATAATCCGCATTTTCATCTGATGCTGCGGCTTGTCTCCAATCCAATTTATCATGAGTGATTATAACTTCACAACCACGCTGTTTAAGTTCATTAATAATTTTAACATTTTCATTTACATAGTATCTGCACAACCACCCCGGATAAAAAGTACTCGCTAATGTAATATTTTCTAGAGCACCTTTGATATAGAGCGGGTTGTTTCCCCACAAACTAAAACTGATTAAATTTCTATTCATCGTCTAATTCCTAATCTAATTCACAGTGCCGGGATTCGCACTTAGCTTGGAACTGAGAACGTCACTGTAATACTAGTACCTCCTCCTACTCTAGGCAAATCGAAACTACCTATTAGTAGTCCGTCTGTGCAAACCAAATCAGTAGATACAACACCAGCGTCATAATCTGATTCGCATGGGCAGTCAGTGCCAGTGGTATATTCTATAGGTGAGACGCCGCCTGTGGAAAAATAAGCACACCAAGAGGAACCATAATGCCACAGAATTAGGTATTCTGTGTTTTCCCCCGTTCTTTCCCAGACCCATCTGCAATCACAAGCGTCATTGTCGTAATAAGAAAAATCTTGACCGATATCAGATATTGTGTAACCTCCTGAAATTCCTACGTCTCCGTATGTAGAATATTGATACCCGACTGGACAATCATCACAGAGTCCATCTGGTTCTTCTTCACAGCAGCAATCACATAGAATAGTTTTGCATGGGTCTGCTTCTAAACATGCTTTGATAGCGTTTCCAATTGCCGCCCCGTTCGTGATAGGAATAAGTGCCATATTTTATTTATGATTCTTTATCTCTGTTTCCAAAAAACCCTTCTGGATATTCGATTTTAACAGTTCCGTCCCCCTTTGTTTTTTTTCCTTTTTTATCTTCTACCCAAAATTTGACTTGCTGAACTTCGGGTTTAAATGATTCTTTATGTCCCTCTTCATTCAAAGCCAGAAATTCGTTTTCAAAAAAGCAAGAATCATTCTTCGCTACAGGTAGATTAATTTTTTCTCCCTCATGAAGAATGAGAACACGACAGATGTTTTCTTTTGAATCAAATAATCTGCATTTTCCACATATAGGTTTTATTTCTTTTTGTTTACTGAAGATTTCTTTTATTTTTATTATTTTCTTTTGCATTTTTTATAGAAACATATTTTATTTTATGTTAAACTTAAACTAATTGAGTAATGTAGAAGAGATTTTAGGAGAAATATGAAACTTAAACAATCTGGTAGTGATGAGCAATTTGAAACTGGTGCTGTTCGGGATGTAGCCGAGAGCAAACCAAGACCTGATTTAATTTCCCCGTTCGCCGAAGAACGGTTGGGGGAGTGGTTGCGATTAGGGGCCAAACGATATGCTGAGAGGAATTGGGAAAAGGGAATGCCTATGTCTCGTACTCTCGCTTCTTTAAATAGACATTTAATGTGGTTTAAACAAGGAAAGACGGATGAAGACCATCTTTCAGCAATTATGTTTAATGCCATGGCTATTATTCATTATGAAGAAATGATTAAAAGAGGGGTTTTGCCTGAAGAGCTAGATGATTTAGAAACATTTTCTACAAAAGGTTTAAATGATAAAAAAACAAAGAAGGTTACGCCCCTCAAGAAAACCGATAAGAAAAAGAACAATAAGAAGAAAAAAGGATAATATGAAAAGTTGGAAAGAATTATTAAAACTAGCATATGAGGAAGCTGTAAAAAGCCCAGACCCATCAACTCAAAATGCGGCTTTATTGATAGATGATGGGTCTATTATTTTAGCAGCTATTAACGAGTTCCCGGTTGGCGTATTATATACAGAAGAAAGATGGGAAAGACCTCTTAAGTATCAATTTGTGGAACATGCAGAGAGAAATTTAATTTATAAAGCGGCGAAACAAGGGATTGCTACTGATGGATTAACAATGGTTTCTCCGTGGGCACCATGTACTAATTGTGCCAGAGCTATTATACAAGCTGGAATAAAATGTTTAGTTAGGCATAAAGATGCAGAGAAAAGGTCTCCAGAATTTTGGGCTGAAGAGATACGAGTTGCGAATCAACAGTTAAAAGAAGCAGGGGTGGAAGTGTTGGATTATTACGGGAAAATAGGTGGGCCGGAAGTACGTCATTCTGGACAAATTTGGAGTCCATAATATGCCAACTTACGAATATCGTTGCGAGTCCTGTAATAAAAATTCAGATATATTTCATCCAATGATGGATAAATCAAAAAAGAAATGTCCTAAATGTGGCAAGAAGCAATTAGTTCGTGTTATTACTTCACCACCAGCAGTTATATTCAAAGGACAAGGTTGGACACCTAAATATCATGATTAATAAAGAAGAAATTGTAGTGGGTCATAAAGAAGTTATAACAAGTTGTCCATTTTGTAATTTTGGCGAAATAGACATATTACACCAAAACGAATACGCTATTGCTTTTAGAGACCGATTTCCTGTTTCTAAAGGGCACACGCTAATTGTTCCAAAACAGCATGTAGTCAGTTTGTTTAGTTTGTCTTCAGAAATTCAGCAATCTATATGGGCCTTCGTGACTGAAATACGTCATAATATTTCCGTAGAATTACATCCAGATTCTTTCAATATTGGCGTTAACGATGGATGGGCTGCTGGGCAAACTGTCCCTCATGCTCATATACATGTGATTCCACGATATAAAGGTGACGTTCCTGACCCGAAAGGTGGGATTAGATGGGTGATTCCAAAGAAGGCTGATTATTGGCACGTTCAGGAGCCGAATCACTTCAAAACTTAAATATTGTTCCTTTGATTTTTGATTTTTTTCTTAAGAAGGTCGATTCCCTTTTCAGTTATCACAACAAATTTCCACCCTCTATTCTTACAAGCTTTATTAGCTGAACGCCATTTGTTTTGATTCACTTCTAAGAAAGTTTGGTTTGCTGGTTTGATTTCCCAAACTTCAGTACTGCCATCTATAAATTGCACAATTAAATCTGGAATATATTTGTGTTCTTTTCCCTTGTGCAAGTAGGCAATTTTGAAAGGTTCTACATTAAAAGCGTTTACTTCGACATCTGCATCTAGGCATTCGTAGATTGTTTTTTCATATCCCGAACGATAGTGGAGAGGCTTATTCATTTTAGAGGATTGAAAATATCCTTCTCTGAATTTAGGTTTACGAGTTTTTTTTCTTTTTTTTGATGCTATATCATGCCACACAATAGATTTCATCATTCCTTTTTTAGGAATTGATTCGCTAGGGTGTTTGCACCTGAAATGTGAACGAACGTCCCTCACAGGTGACCTACAGCGGCTTAACGGGCATATTATGTAGTCTCTACCCTCTTCATGCTCTTCGATGATATGTTCTTTGAATTTTTTAAAACCATCATTATTTTCGTTGTCGAATTGTATGCCGCAAACGAAACATTGGTATTTGCGTTTGTTTTTATTTGGGATATTGAATGGTAGTGGCATTAAAGGTCTCTAAATGCATTTTCTTTAGAAATAGGTTTTATTTTTTTTAAATCAGATTTAGAAAAAATCTTTTGTTCTTTATGACCTTGTTCTAATTTTTTAAGATTAATTCCAATGAATGTGGCATCTTTAACCCATGATTCATCTTCTTCTTCGGGAGACTTCATTCGTGCAAAAGCTAGTCGGCTATCTTCTGTTCCTCCATATACATTATCGTCTAATGTGAAGAAGAAAGAGATATTATCATCATCAGCCATCTTTTCTAATTTTTTATCTTTTTCAATATTCTCATCCCACTTATCGAGTAGTTCACGAAAAGACGAGAAATATGGTGACGTTTTTTTACTCATTATTTGTTCCATCGCTGGTATGCTCTTTGTTGATAGCCTGAGTCGCCCGGTCCATTTTTTTATATTCTTGCTCCAGAAGATATTTTTTAAATCTCATATCTTATATATTGAGGTTTTTAATAAAAATAAAAACTATATAGAGGTATGAGACAGCTATCGTTTAGAAAGTTTATAGAATTAGAGAAGGTCGAGCCAGATTTTCTAAGTAAGACCGCAGATGAGTTGGCTGTAGACCCTAAGAGTTTTAAAGCGGCTCCACATTGGCTTGGAGCAGCCCAATTCGGTAGTTATTATTATAATGGGATGACATATAGAATTAAAAATTTCCTTCCTGAAGACCCAAAATCTGATGACGAAATAACTGGTGCTGTTTTAGTTGCAATGCCAGCAGCAAATACTCAGCGTGCTTATTATCAAGATAAAGACGGTTATACTATTCGTATCCCTGATAATGACCCAGAAGCGGGAAGAGAAATCACCGTAGATAGAAAAACTTTAAATGACATGATGACACAAGGGATGAATCAACAACAACAAGCTAGTGGTATGCCCGGAGGTATGCCCGGAGGAATGATGTAATGAAAGAATATGTAGACATACCTAGAGAAAAGCCGGAATTCGCATCACCAGAAGAACTTGAGGCTTTAAAGAGAAAACCTCCTCCTGCTCTTGCAGGAAAGGCTTTGTCTGATTTTCAAAGAAGCACAAAAGATAGAGAACAGAGGTTGGCATGGGCTGCTCAAAATAAAAAAAGAGATTATTCTAACTGGAAAGATGATGCTTATCACAAACAGTATGAAGGTGGTCTTAAAAGAGGGCAACGCATAAAAGTCAATTATAATTTGGGGCAAGAAGTATCAGATTCGATTTCAGGAAGGATTGTTTATGTTGATGATGCAACAAGCATGTTCCCTTATGTAATTATAAAACCTGATAGAAGTAAATATTATTATCATGTTCTTACTGATACACATCAAGAGTCAGAATTAGAAGGGGATACCCCACAAGACTTTTATTGGTCAATGACTGCTGATAAAGTTGTTCCTTCTAAAAGTAAAGAGCCTATGGATGAATTTGAATACGCTCAAGAACTCGCTTCAGATGACCATTGGGACAAACTCTATCCGAAGGAAGGTTTGAGTTTTAAGCAGTTCATGAAATTACAAGAAGTAGGAACAAGCACAGGCGATGTAGCAGCTTTTAAAAGAATGACTATACCGGGGCAAATTAAGAGACAATTTCCTCCTTGGGGGGACGAAGACCCGTTTTTCAAGAAGAAAAAGAAGAAATTGCTTGGATAGTTGAATAAAATAGGCTATTATACAAGCAGTGTTTGGATAACAGCACCAACACTAAACTTGGCATACCCGTGTCAGCGGTTGTGGAAGCCGACTTTTGTTGCAGTATTTTACAAGTGAATAGGATAAATGGAAATTTTAAAGTTGATGCTGAAGACTATACTGAGGCAAAGATGAAATTCCTAAAAAATAAAAAACCCACTTAAATTTATACTTTAAGTGGGTTTTTGTTTTGTAATTTATTTCAATATAAGATATAATTCTTTCATGGAATCAGAAATAGAAATTTCAGAACAAACTCTGCGTGATGTTTTAACGATAAGAGAAATGTCCAAAATACCGACAAAGACACTTCGTGAAGTTTTAAAAACGGTAGATAAGTCAAAAAAAAGTTTAGTAGAACGTATAACAGAATATGCATGGTTTAAAAAACGGGCCAAAAATTGGTCAATAATTTAGATATTCTTATTGTTCGAAAAAATGGGACTAATTATAGAGTTCATTTAGGATAGAATTATGAAAGCACTAGAAAACGTCTGGGATTTAGTTAAGCAATTCACCGCTAATCCAAAATATGTGGAAATTAGTGAAGTGTCAATTGAGTCTTGGATTGATAAGATGAAGGAAGTAGAATTAAAAAATGAAGCTCTTCCTCCAAAAGTAAGTAATGATATTGAGTTATTGGAATATGAACTTATAGCTGGTGCAATTAATTATTGCTATTGGTATGGGTCTTCTAAGATAAGGCCGTGTGGTGCAAATGCATGGGGTATGTATGATGTTTTAAATGAGGTATATGACCCGAGTGGAGTAGATGTTATACAAAACTTTATCTCATCTTTATCTTTAAACAGGTTCCCCCTTATGAATGAGCGTTCATCTCATTTGATGGAATTAATCAATATAGATTATAAAATGATAGCGGTACAATTGTATGATTCCCGAGGTGATTTAGAAGATTGTTTAGAAAGTGTTCTTGTTTATCCGGGGTATGCAAATGACATGTTTTTGAAACGAGCATCTTTGTTCTTTATGCAAGTTGCAAGAAAATCTGATATGTTTAAATCACAAGTCGATATGTTGCCAGTTCCCGCCGATTATCAGATTCCCAAGATGCTTGAACATATGGGGATTTTACAGTATAGTGATGAATTGAAAAATGTTATAGATGAAGGGATATTAATTCCTTCTGGTTCTCTTATGGAGTGTGAGATACGAGCATCTATGATTGCCGCATGTAAAACACTTTGTGAAAAATCTGGAAAGAATCCAAGTGTTGTAGATTATTGGCTGTGGCTAAACAGGAAATCATGTGATAATAATTTCCATTTGACTATTACTACCGATTACTAGGGATATGAGATGAGAAAAATAAATTGTAATTGGCATCAGAATGATGAAATTTCAAATATTGATTTAGAAATTTCAGAAACAATGATGCGTGATATTTTAAGAGCTATAGAAATTGGCAAAGTAAAGCTTAAAAAATCGGATGAAAAAGATAAAGTGGTCTATTTGCAGCTTTATAAGCACGAATCATACGAAGGAGTAAATCATCAAAATAATTTCGATAGATATAGAAACAACTGGTACTGACCACGATACCCATCAGATTTTGGAAGTCGGGGCAGTTATAGATGACCTTTTGGCTCAAAAGCCTTTTGAGGAACTGCCTAGGTTTCATACTTATTTTACTTATGACGAACTTATAGGACATCCATACGCATTGTCTATGCATCCTGTTATTCTTCGTCGTATTGCAAAAAAAGAAAAGCCATATTCGTATATTGAACCCAAACAGTTTGGAAAGAAGTTTGTAGCTTGGTTAGAAAAATATGGTATAAAAGGGTCAATAACAGCAGCCGGAAAATGTTTTGGCGCTTTTGATTTACAATTTCTTAGAAAGCTTCCTCGTTTTAATCTACATATATCAAGTCGTGTTTTAGACCCTGCAATCCTTTATTGGGAACCGGGGGATATAAAGATACCAGATACTTTAGAATGTATGAAGAGAGCGGGGATAGAAGGTGAACCAGCACATACAGCATTAGAAGATGCTGAAGTTATTGTAAAACTTATAAGAAAAAAATTCTCTAAAGAGGTTTAGTAAATGAAAGTTTTATTTTTAGATGATAACCCTAAACGGCTGTTCGAGTTTAAAAGTAATATTCCATCTGCTGTTTTAGCTGCAACAGCGGAAGAAATGATACAATTGCTTTTTGAATTAGAAGAAACTGCTAAATGTGTGTTTCTAGACCATGATTTGGGAGGGTTGGTTTATATTGACCCATCCAGCAAAGAAACGGGAATGGAAGTTGTTAGGTGGGTAGTTCAAAACAAACCTGATGTTCAAAGATTTGTTATCCATTCTTTAAACTATGAAGCGGCTCAGTCCATGGTAGAAAAGTTAAATACGGCAGGATATAAGGCAGAGTATGTCCCATTTATGAATTTGGATTATGATAGTCTTTCTAGTGAGTTTAAGGATTGTGAAGATATAGATTTTGATTGTGATAGTTTTTATATTTATAATGAGTCTGAAGATGAGGGAGACATAGAATGCGTATAGAAAAAAAAAGTTCATTGTCGTATGATGATATTGGAATTGTATCTGACGTAATATCAGAAATAAACAGTCGTTCTGATATAGAGCCTCTAGTAGAATTTTGTGGACACTATGTTTACCCAATGATTGGAAGCCCTATGCCAGATGTGTGTGATGGCAAAATGGCTTTAGAATTATCTAGATTGAAATGTTATGGATTTATACATCGTTTTCAATCTGTAAAAGAACAAATTAAAGATTATAATCATGTAGTTGAAAATGGTGGGTATGCCGGATGTGCTATTCCACTAAATGACTGGGAAGAAAGGTATACATCTTTAAAAAAACATGGTTGTAATTCTTTTTTAATTGATTGTGCTAATGGCGCTTCCAGAAGGGTGATAAATGTAGCCAAAGAGATAGTTGGGGATTGTTATTTGACAGTTGGCAATGTGCATTCATCGAAAATGTTTAATGAATTATCTCAATTGGGTGTTCACGCCATTAGAGTAGGAATAGCTGGCGGGTGTTTTATCAGTGGTACAAAAGTAAAAACTAAAAATGGTAGAAAATCAATTGAAAAAATTAAGGTAGGAGAAGAAGTTTTAACTCATGATTCAAGTTACCAAAAGGTGGTCGGAGTTTCTTCAAGGGAAGAAATTGAAACAATAATAGATGTAAATGGAATTAAATGTACAAAAAATCATGAGTTTTATGTTGTTCATAAAAATGATAAAGATAAAGTCAATAAAGTTAATTTAGAAAAGTACGCAAAATGGGTGTCAGCAGAGGACTTGTCTGAAGACTTTTTTCTTGTAAAAATCAAAGAATAGCCATGGTTAATCCTGATTTGATGCATATTCTGTTATATTAGATTATAAACAATATGATTTCGGGTGTAAATCTAAAAGAATCTTATTAGAAGTTCAAGGTGATTATTGGCATGGTAATCCGAAGATATATAAAGAATTTAATGACATGCAAATAAAAAACAAAAATAAAAGATGTCAAAGAAGGAAACTTACGAGTTTTAGATAGTTTACAGGAATATTACAATGCAATTTGACTTGATACCAATAGAAAAAATAGATTCATATAACACAACAGGCGAAATCGTTTATGATTTAGAAGTAGAAAACAACCATTCTTTCTGTGTGGAAGATGAAATTGTTGTTCATAATTCTGCTTGTACGACAAGATTTGAAACGGGAATTTATCGTCCAATGGTAAGTACATTAATGGAGGTTTATGAAAATAAAATTGGGGATGCTATTGTGATATCTGATGGAGGGATAAAAACTCCTGCCGATATGAATAAAGCACTTATGTGGTCTGATATAACTATGTTAGGGGGCGTCTTCGCTCAATGTCCACAAAGTCCTGCAAGAGTTGTAAAAATAGATGGGCGTCTTAAAAAAGTGTTTAGAGGTGCAGCCTCTTACTCTACTCAGTTGGATTATAAAGGAGAAAAACCGACTTACGTTGAAGGTATGGAATATCTTATAGATTTAGGCCCATCTATAAATTCAGTTATACAAAGATTTATTAATGGACTGCGAAGTAGTATGAGTTATCTAAATGCAAAAACTTTAGATGAGTATAGGAATAATGCCCTAATTTGTATAGTTTAGTTACACCGATTCCGCAATGGCCTTAGAAGTTCTATGAGTTACATGAACTCTAGAACCATTGCGGAATATCAAAAAAAATCAGATTGGACTATAATTTA
>Ga0080013_1000543_pt1 | contig 53437 bp, 52 predicted proteins | sample ETNvirenome_6_85_FD_69236 | JGI IMG/M metagenome (GOLD analysis project Ga0080013, IMG submission 69236) | Marine viral communities from the Pacific Ocean - ETNP_6_85 (SPADES assembly) (version 2) | ecosystem: Environmental > Aquatic > Marine > Oceanic | place: Pacific Ocean | collected 2013-06-19
CCTTGAAGCAGGAATGGGCCTGATGCATCTGTTGCTGTGTCAACACAGCACATCGCGACACATCTTGCGGTGGCTACTGCGGTGGCTACTGCCTTCCACATCTTACCGTCTGACTTGAGGTAGACACACTCACCATCCTCAAGGTCCTCGCCGGCTACAAAGTTAGCCGTGACGCCTGAGTACACCGTGTCTGCTGGGGCACTCTCAATCTGGATGTCCTTAGCAGTGATCACCGAGCCCGCGAATACAGCAGCCTGCGTGTCATCAATGGTCAGCGCAGTCGTCAGCGCAGAGCCAGTGTGCGTCGAAAGAATCAGCTTACCCTTGGTGTCATCTGAGCTTCCGCTGTGGCTACCCTCGATCTGGGCCAGGGCTGCGTCAGCATGGTCCTCGAAGAGAATCTTGGACTCACAGCCGCCAGCAGTGTTCTCAGAGGTATCGTTCTTCAGCGTGATGTAGGGCGCAGCACCTTCGACTTGGAGTTGCGTGCCTGGAGCAATCGTACCGATACCGATGCGGTTGTTGGTCTGATCAACAGACAGTGTCCCGCTGTCTACCTCGAGGTCATCCGCAGTAAGGGTCGTGACCGTCTGGGCCCCACCGCCTCTATTGTAAAAGTCGCCCACGAGCTCCCCCAGGTTGGTCTAAATGGTTCTACGTGTTGCCCAGTGAAGACGAGCCTTCTTCAGCGTGACCACGGGAGTGGAAGTACCAACAACCTTGATCCACAGGTAGCACTTGCCAGCCGTTGTTTGGCCAGTAGGTGCAGTCACCCAGACATCGAGAGGAATAGCCGTACACTTTAGGCTTGTGTCGGTCATGCCTGACCAGAGGACATTCCCAGCAGACTCGCCAGTCATTGGATCATCACCATCTTCATCCCAAGCCAAGAACGCTGTTACAGATGTAACGGTTCCACTCGTCTCATCCAGCTGCAAGTCCAGATGCGACAAGTAGCAGGCCTGTGGCAATGCCGATGATTTCGGGTCCTGAGTCACCGCCGTATCTTCGTGAAGAAGAATCTTCTTACCAACAACGTAACCGGTGTTGATGAGGGCCACGTCTGCGTCATTGACTGCGAATCCCTGCATGGGAGCCTCCTACTCAGGGATTCAGGATCAGGTGGACGGGTTGACGATGTCTACGACAAACATAGTGGCGTTAGTCTCGTTGTCTGCGTGAGCAACGCTCCAGTCAGCAGAGAAGTCCAAATACATCGCGGAGGTGGTGTCCACTGCGAACTCGGCTGTGTTTTGGAACTTTGGAGTGGTTGCTGCGGCGTCAGGATCCTGGTAGCTCCACATAGCTACAGCGGTGGTTGCCGTGCGGATCTGAATCACGCCATTCAGGGCGTAAACGTCGGCGTCCACAGCATCGACGGCGGCAGATGTGAACGCGGCCACGTTTGAAGCGGGCAAAGTGGCGTTCGTTCCAAGACGAATGAAGATGGTCAGGGTGTCAGAGCTGTTGTTGTCTTCAACAATCCCGGACGCCCAGATCCGAATAGTGGACCCAGGAACCAAAGCATTTGCCGGAATAGCAAGCTTCTCCAACGAGCCTTCTGTAGCGTTGTTCTCGTGCGATGTGCCGTCAGCAACCGTGGCCTTGGCCTGGCCACCAACGTACATCTTTGCGCCACCGCCACGGCCATGGTCAACTGTAAGGGCAACACCATGCTCGAGAGCACGACCGCCTGTGAGTGCGGGAATTTGGGACATTGTCTGCTCCATTAATGGGGAGGGATTTCGGCTAAAGAATAGCACGTTTGGGAGAAGTCGTTGAAGTACCTATATCATTTCTTGGGCGGGTAGGAAGGTCATCTCGGCAGCTTAGAGCGGCGCTTGTACATTCTTTCGGGCTGGACCAGTTCCTTTTCGTGGCGCTTCTTGCCGATGTCCATCAGCCACTTGTTGAGGATTTTTTGGTGCGCGGCTTGTGAAGTCGGGATGGGGAATGGCTTGATTCCAAGCAATCCAAGCAGTTCATCGGTTTCTGTAAGGCCGGTGCGTGGACCCATTTGCTTATTGATCTCAGTCAGGTGCTTGCTCTTCTCCCAAGCCCCAACGTCAACCCCATGCTCGTGCATCGACCGAGTAATGTTCGCCAGAAGCTCCATGGGACCGAGATTTGCCCGATCCAAGTAGGACATCGTATCCATCGAGCGGCCTGCACCAGGAAATTGGAGCGTGTTCTTCCAAAGCCACCAGAGCCTACCGTTCTGGGCATGCCAGTAGCCCCCATATTCCTGTCCTTCCACGTATCGACGAGAGGGGTCCAGGTGTGGGCGCGGCACAATACCGAATATCTCTCTAAAAGTGCCACCAAGTATAGTGTCATCAAGGTGCATGATGAACGGAGGCACCGGGTTGTACCGATTGATGTCCTTGTCGTAGAAGAACTCCTTTTGACCCGCCAATACAAATGGAGCCTGAGCCCACGGGTTGATCTGCGTGGCCATGTACCGCTGAGCACCAGGATCTCCAGCCAACGCCATGGTGAGCTCAGAGATTAGTCCCCAAGCATCGTAGGCCGGTACAGGTGGTGTGATGTACATCCACTTATCGACCATGTGGGTATCAACCGTCGCCTTTCTAAACGCAATCGCCAGTCTCGCCTTGGCATAGTCGCGCTCGAACAACCGAATCTCGGTGTCCTCTTCGATGTAGGCGTTCTGAACGCCCTTCATCACTCGCAGCTGGCCGAGAATCCGCCCTGGGTTGGTAAGAATGGTGTCCCAGAACAAGTCCATGTTCTTGCGCATGTAGCTATAGAACATGAAGATGTTGCGGAACCATTTCTTCTCAATTTCAGTCAGGTCTGCGTAGTCAAACGCCACCTTTCGGGCCAGCTTCGCTGCAGATGCTGCACTCTCACCACGATTGAGTGCATCTACAAAGACGCTGACTCGGTAGTAGTTGTCCATCGCGGTGGCAGACTCAATCAGAGTCCGCTGCCACTCGTCAGCACTCCAGTAGATCTTGTTGATGCCCTTCGCCCGAAGCCGGTTCATGTTCTTGGCAAGAGTCTGCGGTGCTTCAGAGAAAATGAAGCTCGACTTCAGGCCATACATGTGCGCAAGTTCAGTTATCTGGTCTGCTGTATAGCTCATTCCGTTCTTTGCGACCAAGATTGGATTGCCAACGGCCAAGTCACCATCTTTCCAGAGCCGTGACACGACCGCCATGGTCATGCCGTTGTGCTTGAAGATGGAGCGTGCAGCGCCGACTGCACCCATGCCCTGGTACATCTGCAGCATTCCGCCCATGCCAACACCGAAGAAGTAGGCGGGATTGGGAACAAAAATTCCCGATGTCACTCCCATCTTCATGTGCTTCATCGTCACTGGGAAGTGTAGCCCCCAGAAATCGAGTGCCCGGCCCACATTTGCTTCCATCTGCAGAGCCTTGGACAACACCGGTTCAATCCCAAGAGGACTTCCGATGACATCAGCCCGTAGTCCTGGGACAACACCGGTACGGGCTGTTCCAATCGAAGCTGCGCGATCAAACGCATTGTCGATTTCTCTAACCAATGCAGCTGGAACAAGTCCCTGCTGGCCACTTGGAAACGTATATATTTCAAATCCTTCTGGCCGGTACCTGTGGCCGTACCGTGCAATGATCTCCTGGGCCATGCTGTAGGCCCTGAAGTCAGCCGGATTTCCCATGACACCACCAGTTGGGCCACGAACTTCATAGGTTTCAGGGTATAGTTCCCTTGGTGGCGCTTGAGGTTGTCTCACTCTCTTCGCGGCGACTACTTCCTCGCCTGATTCTACATCAATCTTGTAAAGCCGCTCTTCGGTTCGCGTCATTGAGAAGTTGAGGTCTTGCTCAACGTACCACTTCACCCGCTGCCAGAAGAGATTCTCTGTTCCAATTGGAGATGCAACAAGTTCACCAGATGGACTGATGATGGACTGCGGCTTGCTGAACTTCTTCAGATCAGACGGCATGCCATATCGGATCATGTCATCAGCCATATCGCCCATGATCTCGTAGGCCCGCATTCGCACCATGAGGCCAAGGAATGCTTCGGTCACTCGGTAGCGAGGAAGGCTAGCTTTTCCTTTACGAGTCTCAAGACCGCTTTCAAGGCCCTTCTGGCTTCCAAGCCATGTCATGAGATCTTCCCAACCCTTGCCGCCCGTGTAGAAGCCCTTGTAGAGCTGTGCAAAATTTAGATCTTCTACGTTCCTCAAAATGTTTAGGTTGGGCTCACCAGACAGGCCGATTGCAATCTTCTTCCCACGCGCGATAATCTGCTCCTGGCGGCGAAGCATGGCATCCCGAATACGCTCAATGGCCTTGCCAAGCGCCATTCGTTCTGCATTCTGAAGCTTGAGGGCGTTCTTGCCTCGATGGAGCTCCAAGACGTTGAATGCCTCAGTCAGTTCTTCCGTGAGTCCATCGATGCCACGGCCCGTGCGAGACACAATAGACTGCATCTCGGCAATCGTGGTCGGCCTCAGCAAGAAATCAAGCTTTGAGCCTGCTTCTTCAATCTCCATGGCCCAGGCATCGGCGGTGATCTCCTCACCCTTGCCAATCAGAATCTCGTCAATCTCTGGCTCAACAAACTGAGTTCCCTTTGCCTCACGCTCAGCCAAGGTGTGGGCAGTGTGACGAGTTCTCTCGGCTGTGGTGAACTCTTCAAGAAGGGTGATGTACCCCTTCTTTGGCTTAATCTTGGTGACATCCTCGCCCGCTTTGAGTGCAGGGTACAAAACTTGGTGACCCATCAAGGCGTCGACCTTCTCTACAGCAACCGGTGCGGTCAAGTGGGTCCGAAGCTGCTCAAACACCATGTCCATGGTGATGTCTTTGTTGCCCTTCATGGCTTCTGCAGCCCATCCAAAGACATCCCTGCCTGCCTGGTCAAGCATCATCAGGTGCTTGTCTATGGTTTCCCTCTGAGCAGGGCCGACCACATGCTTCAGTTCATCAGGAACCTCAAACGCCGTCTTGAGCTTCATCCGCCAATCTGCAATAAGTTCGCTTGAGATCGCAGCCCGGTCGGCACCGTCACGGATTGCAATCCACAGGGACTTGCCAAGGCTCTCTGGTATGGCCACGGAGACATGGGTTCTACGACTGAAGACGCCAGCTTCAATATCGGCCATAGCCTCCGCAATCGCCAAAAAATCTTTACCAGCGACTTTACTGAGGTCAGCATCAACCCCAAGGAGTTTCTCAGGGATGATCTTGCCCATTGGCTCATTGCTCAGCTGGCGCAAGAACACGCGCAGTCTGGCCTGCTGCATCTCATTGAACTCATAGACGCCACCCACCACCTTCTTGCCATCGATGAGTCCCTCGGCATTGAACATCTTGTCTGTCATTTCACCAAGCACGCTGGCCATCCGTGCGCGGACTGCCTTTGAGATCGATTGGAATCTCTCTACTGTGACAAGGCTTCGTGGGGTGATCTGGATGAGCTTTGTCGGTCCAATCTGGCGCTTGAAGTGCTCACCTACGACATAGGCAACAGATCGAGCAAATAGTTCTGCTGCACTCATCTCGGTAAGATCATCGGTGATGCCAAGTCCCTGCCGCACGTAGGCTGGGTTGAAGTCGATATCCCAGTACTCACCGCGTCGACCAGCAGCCGCAACACGGCCCTCCCGAATGCCCTCAACGCCCGTCCGTATAACCACAGTTTTCGGCACACGGTAGGCCCTAGGTGCCATGGCAATTGCGTCATTTTTATAGATGTCAAACGCATTAAAAACCTTGTGGAACTTGTCCCTGATCTCGAGCCTGGTCCCAATGGTTTCAGCTTCTGCTGCAATCCGAGTCCAGTACACACCAAACCGTGACTGGAAGTCCGCGAAGTATCGGGTCAGGTTCCCGCTGGTGGCTGCACCTTGCGCGAAGAACGCATTGATGGCATTCCGCAAGGACTCTTCGCCCTTGCGAGTCAGCATTGGTATTTGAAATCCATACTGGCTATCAACCATCTTGTGGTCGAACTGCTTGTACAGCTTATCGACCCATGAGTCTCCCATCAGAGTCCGAAGAGCGGAACGGGCGTCCGTATTTCCAGCAACAAACAGCTCTTCGATGTCTCCATTCTTGAAGAAGTTCGCAAGTTGCTTTGTTTGACCGCTGTTCAAACCAAGGCCGTCTGACGAGTAAATCTGCCAAGTAAGCGCCCCTTCAATAGGCTCTGTAAGTGTGATTCGTTTGCTGACAGGACCCTCAGTCATAGCGGCGCGAGGATCAAGCTTTTCAACCCTCAAGCCAGCAAAGAAGTCTTCCGGCTTCTTGAACTTTTTGAAAGCGTCTTCACCACTCAGGGCTGCCCGGATGGCCTGTGTCTCCAAGTACCCCATGATGACTGGGTAGTCCTCAGTCGCGATAATTCCATCTGAGATCAGGTCAGCGACTTGCTCTGAAAGCTTGATGTAGGGCTGAGTCTTGCGAAGAGCCGCCGTCTCTGGGTCACCATGCTTCATCATTATTTCAATGAGAGCAGCGTGAAGCTTGCTAGATTCTTTGAAGTGATGTCCCAGTGCCTCTTCTACGACTCGTGAATCGGCCACAATGTCCATGACCCGTCTGATTGTGCCTTTCAGCTTAGGCGGCAGACCCGCATAGAGATTCTCACCATCAGGCGTGTCCAGTTTGTTGCGGATGTAGGCCTCAATTGTATCAGCAATGTTTTCCCACGGTGCTGACGTGCGACCACCCTTGAATTTGTCGACAGCGTCATCAAAAGAGAGCTTCTTGGTTGCACGCCCAAAGCCCTTGGGCTTGCCTCCCATCATCGGCACAAGGCTCTCTGCCAACCATGCTTCTTCAAGGCTCAGTATATCTTCCCCTTCTCGAGCAAGGGCCTCAGTAAGATCATCAAGCTTTGGCGCTCCATCGAATCTCTCCCTGAGTCGCCTTGCGGCTTCGCTCACGCGCTTGCCAGTCTTGTAGATACGCTGGTAGGTTCGAGGAGCCGCCCCAGCCAAGAACGCACGAGCTCTATACCCTTTGACTGGAAACTTCCTCATCGTCTTGGCCCCACGGAAGGCAAACCGGGCGGGTGACGATGCAATCTTGAACTGACCCTTCTCCCACGGTACGAAGAAGTCGAGGCCCAGGCCCAGAATCGCGGACATGTGGTACCAGGGATCTCCACGGTCGTGCCCACGCATCAGAGCTTCATCAGTCAGGTGCCGCGTGAATCCGAGATCTCGTGTCTCGATGTTCGCCATCAGGCGGGTAAACCACGTCGAGTCGGCTGGCCGCTTGCCGTAATTGTAGTAGAAGTCACGGCTGGCAGGGGTGATCGGGATGTCGTATGGAAGCCGAATTTCCGCAATCGTGTCAGTCAATCCGCCAAGCAATGTCATCCAACGGGCCACCGTGCCCTCAACAATCTGAACCCTGCCATCGATGACTTGAGTTTCAAGCATGGCACCACCAACGGTGCGCTCGAGTTCAAGTGTCCCTCGATAGCCTGAGGCATCCTGGGCATCGATGACGTAGTCGACCGCATCGACCACCCGTTCGACCACCTTGTCAGTACTTGGCATCGTGCCAGCGTAGACTTCAGGAGGCAGCTGGCCGAATGGGACCGAGTTAAGCATCCGCTGCAGATCTTCTTCGTCCTCTTTATTGAGAACCATGTCTGCAAAGCGCCTGAACTGCCCGTACTGAGACGCTCTCGCCAGTTCTGGATTGCGCGTGATGTGGGCAATTGCCAATTCAAGGTTGGGTTGTTCAAATTGCGATTCTTTTGGCAAGTCCCTGTACGAGAATGACATGATGTTGCGACCAAGCTCCGTCTTGATCTTCTCTCTGATGGATTCATTACTCTCACCGCGATCTCTGGCAAGCCGCACAGACATGGAGATGTGCTCCATCGCCTCAGTCGGGTTGCTCATCTCAATTTCTTTCTTGAACCGCTTGAGGTCTTGCCCCTTCATCAAGAGAGGCGCAAAGACATGCTCAGCAGCACCGCTGACGATAATCGTCCTGGCCATCAAGTCCTGAAGGCCACCAGCAATCATGATGGAACTGCCCTTATAGATCGGCTCAGGCCGCCAGAACGGCTTGTCCTGCTCTTCTCGGAGCAGGCCCATCTCCTGGGCTTCCTCAAGAGTCATCTTGGTCGAGCCAGCCATTGCGCCACGGATACTCTCAGTCCACGTCTGGCCGTCTTTGCGCGCCCCTCGGTACCTGCGCTCTGCCGCTCTCCATGCTTGATGACGCTGTCCAACCGGCTTCGCAACGCCGCCAGGCGTCACTGGAACCAGCCGGGTGGAGAAGGCCGCACGACCCATTCCAAGCACTGTTGTTGGCCTGAGGATTTGCTCAGGAAACACCGTGATTGGGGCCTTCTCAATCAGTTCTTCGGCTTTGTCATCATCACCCTCGTCAATCGCAGCGAAGATGGCTCCAAGCTTCTTGTTCGCTTTTCCCATCTTTCTCAAGTACGGCTGCTCTTCAAGGTTGTCCTTGATGGTATCGACTGACGGACGATCAATGGGAATGTAGCTGTGGAATGGGTACTGACCCGCACGGACGCTTTCCTCAGCGAGTTTCCTTTGCAGATCTTCTTCTGAGATCCCGTGAGGACGACTGACCGTTATTTCAAACTCCTTGGTCGCCTCCATGTACGCCTGCAGGGCATCACCGATGTCCGCCGAAGAGACTTGAGGTCCCATCAGCTTGGCTTTCGGGAGGAGAGGTCTGTACTCCTGCTCAAGTTTTCTGACTTCTTCTGACAGTGGACTATCAAGTTCAGGAGTAGGCGCTGACCCACCACCCATGCGCTCAAGCAGGAGCCGATCTTCTTCGCTGAGCTCAAATGGTTCTGCCATGTGCCTATACCGTGGTTGTGATCACTCTATCGTGCAGCCTCTGGGAGGGCTTCTTCAGCTTGCAGCGAACTGCCAAATTCAACCATTCGGACGAATGCCTTGACCGCAAGTTGGTCATACTTTGCCGCGTTTAGGTACGCCTTCCGCAGTGGGTAGTACATGCCCTTAGATGGTATGGCCCGCTGAGCCAAAATCATAAACTGGTTTTTCCCGCCAGGCCGAGCAGTGGCTTTATTGAGAGCAGTTACAAGAGCCTGCCGTTCGTTGATGTTCAAGTCCTTCGTTATCGCTAGTGTATCTCTAGCCCAATTGCCGGTACCACCGTGGCTTGGTTCAAACGTCGCTAGATAATCTATCTGGCGCTGCGATCCCCGACGTTCCGGTCGAGTCGCCCACTCATATGTGGTTCTGGGGTCCTTTTCTATAGCGAGAATACGGCGCAAATCAGCTATTGGGCGCGGCTTGGCGTGCCCTGGCCCTGGCTTGGTACCCAAGCGGCTCATCATTTCATATTTGTAGTCGTCGTCGTATCGTGGCGGAATCCATCCTGCCCCCCCGGAGTACATGCTCATCAATGAACCAATCGCATTGTTCACGTTTACCTTCTCTTGCTCTGACAAGTTGACCGCCTCTTCCACAAAAGACTGGGCAAACTGGTTGATATCTGAAGCGGCCTTGGTGCGGATGTTGTCGACGTAGTTATTGTGGAGTACCGGTGGCAAAGCAGCCCGGATAGCGCGCCCCTCACCAGAGAGCGCTCCACCCCATTTACCAATTCGACGTTGTGCTGGAGAGTTGGGGTCCAAATGCACTCTGTTTCCAGCAGCCATATACGCGGTCAAATCTTGCCTAACAGAGTGTAGTGCAACTTCATTCTTGTAGGCTTCTTCATATTCTTTACGAACTGCGCGAAGTTCTGCTGGGTCAACAAGTCTCCCCTCCTTCGTTAGTTTAATAAGACGGACATAGCGCTCTTCAGTCCCTGTCCTCTTATTGTACGCAGACCTGTAGCCATCCTCGAGGTCTTGACGCCAATCCATCAAGTAGTTCATCGCCTCTTCAGAGCCGTGCTCTTCATGAATTCCCCTCATCAGGGCGGCAACATTAGAATGACCGGCCCCTCCAAAGAACTTCTCGACTCCTTCCATTTTATGTAGCTTAGTTCTATGCCGACTCGGGCGTGGACGATAGCCCTGACCGCCACCCCATTCCCCTGGGCCGCCCAGCACATCCCATGTGTCGTACTCTACATCTTCCCCTTCAGAGCCCCAAATCTTAGTCCACCGCTCTCCATACATCGGAGTATGGTCAAGTCCTTGGTACAGTTGTGATCTTGGCGTGTATTCAACCCCAGCCCTAGGTTCAGCCTCTTCCACGGCAGGCTCTCCAGCCCCTCCCCATTGCCCTTTTGCCCTCAGGGTTGCGGCTGCCTTGCTCCACCCAGCGGCCCTTAACCTATCGAACTCGACCGTTTGAGTCGCATCCAAAGGCGCGACGAGCAAGGTTGCGTCTTCCTTACTCCACCCAATGGCAACTAACCTATCGAACTCGACCGTTTGAGTCGCATCCAATTCTTCCAGGCCCTCAGCAAGCTCAGCCTTGACCTCACCAAACGTCCATCCACCTTCAGGATTCTTGGCCCATGCGTGAGTGCCTGCGGTGATCTGCTCGTACTGCCTCTTGTTTTTCGCCAACTGGCCCGTAAGGTCCATGACATTGGCCTGAGTAGCACCTGCAGCATCCCAGCTTTTCATCGCCGTATAGAACTCACTTGCAACCTCGTTAGCTTCAAGCGATGCCTCCAAGTGGGCGATCTTCGCGCCATACCACTTGTCCATGTCCAAGTCGGTTTCCCAAGTAGCGTCTACCGTCTTGAAGTCCTTAAACAACTTCTCGCTTAGTTGAGCTTTGGTTTTAGCATCTTGACCAAGCGCCTGGAGGTCAACCTGCTCCCCTTGCTGTGCAGCAAGTCGCCGCTTTTCTTCCGCCTCTTGCTCTCGTCGAAGGCGTCTGAGTTTGGCTCCCTCAGTCTCGACGCCTGGGACGTGGGTGGCCCCAACGAGGACCGTCCTTGGGTCGGGATCTAGCTGTTCAACGACCGGAGGTGCGCCTTGGATGTCAGTAGCACCTTTTAGAAGCGCTTTCCTTTCGTCTTCTGTCATCGCCATCGCCTATTCCCCAAGTCCAAGGCCCGGATCTTCCGCTAGCACCTGCTCTGCAAGGGCTTCCTGCTGCTCTTGGAGGTGCAGTGCCGTTCGATCCTGTGCAGACTCAGCGCCAATCTCTTTTGCGGAACTCTGCATGTCTTCAAGAGCTCCACGGATGTTCGTGCCAGCAGACCCCAACAGGTCATCGATGCCTGGCTGACTGACAAGAGTGTAGAGGTCAGTCATCTCCTGATACATCTCCTCGCGGTTACCCGCATCTTGAGCCTTCAAGATGCGGTCTATGCGGGGACTCAAGATCACCGATACATTGGTGCGCGCTGGGTAGAGCTTTGCGTTGTACTCCCAAACTCGTTTGTCATCTGCGTCCTTCTCAGTCTGCGCAAGTCCAGCGTAGTCACGAGTGAGGTCGGATTTACTGTCAGACAAGGCAGCCAGATAGATGTGTGCAATACCCTGCTGAGCTTTTGGTTTTGTGTACGTTACTTTTTGTTTTTCCCAATCATCAACGAGAGCCTTGAGTCCACCAACATCAGCAGTATCCCGCACCGTGATCACGGCTGTATCAAAGGTATCGTCCTCATCTCTGAGATTAGGCCCATAGGATTTGACTGCTGCAGTGATCTCATCCATCAGCTGAGGGAACGAGGTTTTGTCCTTAGGGTTGTCTCGATACTGCCCGATTCTGGTCTTCAGGAAGTCCGACAGGTTGCCACCAGTACCCTTGGGGAATGTCACAGCGCCTGCACGACCCGCTGTTGCCGCCAATTGTGGCTCTGCAGCGTACATGCGCCGGAATGCATCCATTTGGCTTCCAGCCCTGGATGGCCGGAAAGACACAGGGTCCAGGCCCATGTGGATGCCACCACCGCGCAGTAGGTGCTGGTACTCAGCAGCTGCCTCTTCACGCCGAAGGCCCATGCCCTCCAAGCGTTTAGTGAGAGCATCGATGCTCTTCTGGATAGACTTCTGAGCCTTCCCACCGCCAGTAAACTCCGAAATCTCGTCTAGGTCGATCTTCCCGCCCCCGTACATTCCTGCCGATTTTTGAAGAATCTCTCTAGCTCCCGCAGATGCCCGTGCTTGGACATCTTCTCGCCTACCGGCTTCTTCCAAAATGTCCTGGTTGGTACCAGCCCCGTATCGTGCCCTGTTTGTCTGATTAACGAGCATCCTACGAAGCATCATTACATGTCTTCGGATATCTGGGTCGTCCTTGGAGGCATCAAGATACGTCTGGCCGAAACCCATAGCCATCTTGTAGGCGTCGACGTAAAACTTATCGTTTGAAATACGGCCACCACCTTGAGCCATGGAGATTGCTGAACCAGCTGTAAGTATCGCGTCCCACTTCAGAATAACAGCGTTACTCGATGGCCCCATGCCTCCTTCGGGCGGATTGCCCGCATCATTTTGGACCATATTGGTAAACCACTGGCTGGCAGTGTTGTTGGACAAGTCAGATATACCCTGCTGGAGAACAGACGTTGCCTCAGGTTTCACACCGATACTTGTCCAGGTCTTTGTCGCCTCCATGGTTGCTTCAAGGAGTTCTGCCTGCTTAAAGTCCCTCTCGCGCTTGTCAACAACCCAGATTTTATAAGACTCGCGCCGTTGTCTCATCTGCTCAAAAAGCAGCTTCTGTTTGAGGCCGATATCACTCTTCTGCATGTCTCTCTGCAGACTGTGGAGCTTGTAGATCCTGTCTTGAATCTCGTTCTCCATCTTCATCAAGGTGAGCGGATTCGCGTCCTTGAGCCGCTGCTTCCAGATCATCATGTTTCGCTCAGTGCGGATCTTCAGGAAGTGACTGAACGCTGACCCAAATGTAGTCCTGTGCCCATCGTATCTTGGGTCGATTTGGGTAGTGCTGGTGAGTCTGAGGGCCATGTGAACCTCTACGAGTAATTAGCGATAATGTGCCAGCCAAGGCCCGACGAGAAGAAGATTAGGCTACCCCTCTCTGGGAGACTGATCAGGGTCTGCGCATCAATCTTATCATTCCCAACGGTCTTGAGCCTGACACTGCTGTTTGCGATGTCATCCAGCCGCTTGACGATGTAGAGCCTGCTCGTCTGTGCAGCTGCAGGCGGGAGGGTGATGTTGATGACCTTTCTGGTGGCATCTGCCAGGACGATTGGCGCGTCTCCCAGGACGTAGTCAGCGAAGATGCGGGTGGACTTCATCCGAAACGGGTTCATCTCCCGGTCTGGCTGAGCTCCGCCACCTCCCCGGATGTTGGGGGCACTGACGCCACCTCTGAAGTTCCACTTGGCCCCCAGAGCGCACTTGTTTGGCCGGATGGTGCCATCGATGATGTTATCGCCGTCAATGACTCCGCTGGGTATAGCGATGTTCTCAAAGGCGCTCGTCATCGCCTCCATGAAGTACTCGAACTGCTCCTCATTTGAGGTGTAGGGATTGCCAGGCATCTACTTGGCCGGACCCTGCGTGGCCTTCCACTTGAGATACTCTGCACCGTGCTTGTCCCAAACCGCCGAGAAGGTCGCGTTCTTCGAATCAAATGTGCCAGATGAGGAAAGGCCTGCATTATCGTCGCCATCCATGCCACCCATCTCAGGAACCTTGCTCGTATATGTCGGGTACTTTTCTCGTACCCATACACGGAACTGGTCAGCCTCTTTCCGGCCCCATTCTGATCCCGTCCAGAACTTCTCATGTGTTTCGAACTTGGTTAGTTCGACCCCTTCCCCCTTGACGAGCGGCTTGGGCTCAGGCTTGGCTTCACGTTTACGCATGTATGCTTTGAAACGCGCACCTTCCGGACCTTCCGCACCCATCACAAAGGTCTGTTCCGGTAGTCCAGCGCCATATATGGCTCTGTTCTTCGGTATATCCGCAGGCTTAAACGTGAGCGTTTTTCCATCTTTGGCCAACTCAAACTCACCGAGATCATTTTTCCACTTGCCAGGCTTGGGTGCAGTTTGAACGGGAGCGGGAGCGGGAGCGGGAGCGGGAGCCTCCAACTTGACGCCTTCATTCAGCTTGATGCGGTATGAAGTCCCGCCATCTGTTTTAATCTCTTCAATCGTATACTGATCCGACGATAGTTGAAGGGTACCTGCTACCTCCTCCATATCCGTCCTGCTTGGTGACCCCTCTTTGAACTTCGCCAGCGCTACCTTGTACTTGGCATCAACGGGAGAGGGAGGCAGATCCTTCCCAAGAGTCGCTCCACTCGCACGGAAGTAGGTTGACGGCTTACCGGTAAACCCGAAAATCCCATACCGAACATTAAGCTGTCCGGGTGTTGGTTGTTCCAACTTCGTGCCAGTAATCTTTTCCTTTGGGTTTTGGGGGTTGGTTAGCGTTGCGCCCTTTGGGATGGCCCTAAAGGTCTCGGTCGCGGATATGTGATAGAAATCGAAATCTTCCGCTCTGTGGCCAGACTCTTCGATCTGTTTCCCAAGATTGCCAAGGCTTGTACCTTCGTGTTGCCTTACTCCATGGGGCACGCGCCCAACCTTAGGCCCCTTCCCGGTCGGCTCCTTGAACAACTCCGGGTGCTTGTCCTTCCAGTCAGAGTACGCGGCCATCATGTACGTGTTGTAGGGATGGGTTCCAGGTATGAAACCACCCTCCACAGCCTTGTTGTGGATCGGCGTGATGTCCTGCATCGTCATCTTGCCTTCAAGCATCCTATCCATCGCAGGACGCTCATCCTCTGAAGGCCACTCTGCAGCCACTTTAGAAGCAGTCACGGTAAGATCCTTGGCAAGGTCTGCCCACTTCTGTCTGCCTTCCTGACGAGCCTCAAACAGGGTCTGCGTCATCTGGTCAGCACGCTGCTGTGCAACCTGGACCCTCTGGTCGTGCTTCTGCTGTCCCTGAAGTTCCTTCTTGCCGATTGCGGCCTCGGCCTCCAGTCCAGCGGTAGCCAAGGTCTGTGCGCCTGACTCACGCACGCGCAGCAAGTCTGCTACCGTTGCTCCACCACGAGAAGCCATGAGAGCTCCAACGTCGCTCTTGATCTCAGCGGCTTCGACTCTCGCTGGAGCAAGAGACGCAGTGCGGATCTCAGACTTCTCATCTTCCGTCATCTTTGGGGTCGGCTCTCTCTGAATGCCCTCAGCTTCCGCGAGTTCTCTCTCAGCGTACTTCAGTGCTGGGTCAAACATCCTCGAGGCAGTAATCAAGCCCTCTACAGCAGCGCCTGTGGTAGCAATTCCCAAGCTTGCGGTAAGTGCCTTCTCGCGAGCGGGCACAGTCGTCTGCCCGTAGTACCCGTAGCCCCTCTTCTGCCTCGGGTCGGTAGCCCAAGCCCCAGGCCCATGCGCCTTATACGCCAGCCACGAGTCCCATTTAAGAGGCTCTTCTACCCTTTCTTCCTCGACCGGTTTGGGCTTTGGAGTCTCGATCTTCGGTTTACCCATCTTCTACTCCTACACCCCGAATCGGGATCGTTCCCAAGCGTTGAACTGGCCAGCACCCGCATCAGTCTGCGGACTCATAGCACTCACCAAAGCTTGAGTATCAGAAACTCCACCACGCGCCTCGCTCTTTTGGATTGCCGCGCTATCTGCACGGGCCTGCATTGCACGCGCACTGGACTCTGCCGCACTTGCTTTCGTCTTCTTCGACTGCCATCGTTGCTCCATCCGCCGCTTTGCTTGAACAATGGCCTTCTTTCGGGCTTCTTCAGCCGCCTTCTTGCCACCAGCGAGGTGGCCAATCAACCCACCACCAGCGCCACCAATCATCGCTCCGATTACCGTACCGACGCCGGGCATGATGGCTGTACCAATGGCTGCACCGGCAACCGTACCACCAGTCCCAGCCCAGGCAGAAGTTTCTGCTTTACCTCGAGCCCGCCCAGACTCTTCTCCAGCCCGCCCAGATGCGTGAAGTTCCTCGCGGTAGCCCATATGTGACCTCAGATGAACGCTGTCTGTAGCTTATCGCATTTCGGCCACTGACGTGCGACCGGTTGCTCGTGGAAAATGTAGATTAAATGGACTGTGGGTCCTTATCGTTAAGAGTACGCCAAGGGGCCAGCTGCTCATCGGCCTGAGCTCGCTTGTGGTACATGACATCGCAGACCATGTTGCGAGCCATGAAGAACACTGACTTATTCTCCCTGATCTCTCCACCTTCAATGAAGTCATTAATGGCGACGTAGGAGTGCGCGGGGACGGTTGAAGCATCTCTGCACGAGAACACCAGCCCGATATCGTAGACGCCTGGGTCAAGGTCTACCGTGTAGATGATGCTGTGCTGATGACGACCAAGCATGCTCAAAAGGCAGAACCCTGTAGCACACAAACGAGATTCGTCGCCAAATGCGCTTGCAAATGGGTAGAGCGTGCTTGTGTAGATGTATCGCCGGGTTGATCCTAGTGAATCAGACTTGTACCCATCCTTCCCATGGATAGCGAGTCCAATTGTCCCAGCACGACGCATCTCACCGCCAAGTGTATGCTCTTGGTTCTTGTCAGAGCCAGCATCTTTATCGCCACCCCAGCCTTTCGGCATCGCCAGTCCACCAAACTCAAAGGAGTAAAATGTGGATGTGAAGTAAACTCGTGCATGGTCACGAAGCTTCAGTCGAGTGGCAGTACCAGGAATCGTGATGTACCCAGTACCAGCATTGGTCGGGGTAAAAATCACGCCATCTGAATGGCTGTGCCCAGTCGTTCTCCAGTGGACCTGAGAACTAACAGCCTCCATGCGAGGAGATGGCGCACCGTAGAAGTCTGGCTTGAAGATGTGCCGCTTTTCAACGTACCCCTCATGGGTATGGTTGGGCCGACCCTTAGTCTCGCCGTCCAGTACTTGGTCAGCCTCCCTAAACGACTCTGGCCCAATACCTTGATTCAAGAAGAGTTCAGATCGAGCGACTCCTTCCATCAAGTCATCGGCTTCAACCGTCGACTTGGAACCCTCAATACCAGGCCAGTTGTATCCCATCGCTACCTCCGAAAGACCTGAGCAAAGAACTGCAGATTACCAATCGTTACCGGAACCTCTTGGCCGTTTGTAGCTGAATCGGCAATCTCGCAGACTGCTGGAGCTCTCCGGCTCTTCCAGAACAAGCGCGCCGTGACAGTGCCGGACTCACGAAGATCAATCGCACCCAAGTTACTCTCAATAATTGGTGCAGACTTTGTGGTCCATGACTGACCGCCTACAACCATTGATACCGTCGTGGCCATAGCCGTCCGCCGGTCAAACTTATGCCTGATTTGGTTGTATGTACCTGTGGAGTCACTTGACCAAGTCTTGTTGAGGCCAACCTGTGTAGGACAGTAAATCTGCCCATTTATGGTTGTTGGGAGTCGAGTCGATTCAGTAGCGGAAGAGAGTGTCTGGCCTGGTTCTGTCACAAGGATGCCGAACTTAAAGTCGTGGTTATCTCGCAAGAGTTCAAAATTATCGTCATCGCCAGAATCATCTCGCTTAGCCGAACCAACCAGGCCCACATCGAAGTGGAACCAAAAACTTGCGCGGATAATCACGTAGGTATGTATCTGCGGATCCCAGTCGAATTGAATCGTTGGATAGTTGCTGTCCACACCGCCTGAAACAGGCAAAGTGGTAGACCCAAACCGCATGCGTTGCCACCCATGGCCGGGAACCGGCACATTCTTACGAACACCACTCAGGTAGCATCGAGATTGTGAATTAAGGACATCCGACCACGTATCGTTGGTGTCGAACGACCTTCGGTCCAAGCCCTCTTCTCGAATGTTGAACTCGCTGATGGAGTTGTCTGCTTTCTCCCACGAATCCTTAGTCGCGTTGATGTCCTCCTTGGAGATTGTCTCTCCCTCTTGGATACCAGCAGTAGTCACAAATCCAGAAGTCTCAGATGACATTATCGACTCCTGACTTGGGTGATGAGGTTGGGATGTCGAAGTTCGCAGTCATGCCGAAGCTGAACGGAATAGGAATCAGCGCCATCGGTGTAAGAATGCACCCGCTTACCAGCACTTGATTGGACAGTCTTGTCGCTGCCAGGGGAATACCACACCAACTGCGACTGCAGTTCAACACGATGAGTACCGGATGACACCGGGATTGCGCCAGAGAGGTAGATCGGGTGATGTCGATACTCAGAGCCAAGTGGCCCAGTCTCAGCAACGATCATTCCGTCTACAACCACTCGCCACATCGAGCACAAGACAGAGCTTGCCCGATACCGATAGTAGTAGCCCCTTGGGCGGTAAAAAGCGTATCCGCTGGTGGTGTATTTGTGCTCAGTTCCACCACCAGCACCATGTAGATCGTAGTGCCAATCGTTCCAGAAATCTTCGTCGTTGTTCAAACTACCTGTACCGGTCTGCCAGCTGACAGTCCCGTGGAAATCAACGATGACAAGAGCATCGGTTTCGGTAGAAAACGTCTGAAACGGAAGCTGAGTGCTGTACTTCGTACTCTGCTTGCTTTTGCGGGCCAAAATCGGAGAGTGCGCCTTTTCCTCAATGGTGGCCCAACCCTCAAAATCGCCATCACTACCACTTGTTGGTCCTGATGCAAATGACTTGTGACCTATTTTACCGCGCTTGTTTTTGATGCCCTCCCACACAGTATCTCCCGCCTCTTCAACCAGAAAATCTGCTCGATTCGTCCAGCCAGACTGGAGGTGGCTAAACAAGTAGCCATACTGCGAGAACTGCTGGTTGATCAATACCTTGGTAAAAGTGTCTCGCTTGACTTCTCGGGCATCCAAGCTGTGCTCAAGGATGTTGTCGTTGTCGAGAAAGCCGTTGAGCTCAGAACCAAACTCGTTCATGTTGATCCGCCATTCTGACGGTTCAACGATGTCCTCATCCATCATGTGCTCTTGGCGCTTTCTCCAGGTCATGTCATCTCCGGTCTGGTCGTAGAGCCTCGTTGAGGGGCTTGATGTTCCTCTGCTCTCCGACCTTGGCCTCGATGTCGTAACCGACAATCTCAATCTTCGTGCCGCTGGCTGAGTCTTCAGATGTAGCGATAGTAATACCAACTTCTCTGACTGGACCCTTATGCGTAGTACTCACATCGTACCGAATCACGGTCGGGCGATACTCGCCCCAGTAGTCCTCATCCCACCGAGCAGTCCCGTACACCGGATACCTCTCATTGGGGTCTTGCTGGTCTGCTGGCTGCCTCTCGTCGCGAATGTTGAACAACGAGCGATTCACTCGGTAGTTAATGCTCATGTTGTTGTCGCCATACCCCACCCCATACACCATCAAATGGGATGGATGCGTCGTCTTGTAGACACTCCCAAACGGTAGATTGGCCGTCGTGTATATGGGGTCGACCTTCCAGGTCATACCCTTCGTTGGGTACCCACGGGAGTAGACTGCAATTCCAGAAACATTGGCGTAAGCGCCACCATACGAGGGGCTTCCCGTTCCACCGGTATTAACACCAGCCGCTGACTCACCCATCCCCAGCACCGCACCCAACGTAGGAGAGAAGTCTTCATATGTAGAAGTCTCACCAGTAAACGATACATCGTCTGGATCAGGCCTCTCAAGGCCAAAGAACAAGTATCCACGATGGTCATTTGAGTGGACCGCACATGCAGCTGGGATGTTCTCCCGAACACTCCAAGAGCCCACCTTGTAGTGGTAGACCATCAGAAGGTTGTTCTTGCTTGAGCCTTGAGTCGGAATCGATAGCCAGTACTCATTGTCCTTGAGATACACAGCACCAACGGCCCTGACGGCAGCCGATGTATTCAGCTTCTCCATCTGGTTGGGGATCTCGGTGGAGAGCTTCACAATATTGGTAATGCTTCCCGTGTTCTCAAGAGCTCCCTCAAGAAGGCATACATGCCGCTCAGAGAGGAAGATAAGTCCAAGGCCTGGAGCTTCCGCAATGCTGTTCGGGGCCCAGCAACCGATGTCCTTGTTCAATGTCTGAGCAGAAAAGCCATCGTATGGGTTTCCCTTGATCAGGTAGATTCCCCGCGACTTGAAGACCACCAGCGCGTTCTTAGTTGCGCGCATTCCAGTGATTGGACCACCATCATCATCGCCAATGTGCAGTACGTTCCGGTCAGGGAACGACTCAGGGAAGTTCGGCGCGGAGAAGTAGACCGTGTTGTTGGTGCCACCAGCAGCAAACATGGTGTTCTTGAAGCTTGCCAGAAAGCGCGTACCAGGAGGGAACTTTCCAAGCTGACGGGTAGCCAGAAGGCTACCAAGAGACGTGTCTGGGTGACCATCGACAAACATCTCGGTCATGTTGTCCTGAAGCTCTTTCAGGAAGTAGAATCTGGTCGATGCGCCCATCGAAACCATTGAACCATTGGAGTCATAGAGGTTCCGGCTTCGGTAGATCCTGCGAGCAACGCACTCGGATGGGCCTCGAGAGAGATGAACCGTCACGAATGCCTTTCCATGCTGGTTCCACTGACCCGTTCCATTGAGGAACATCGCCACATTGCTGGCATCAGATGGCTCAGACTCCTGGCCGCGCTCATTGACATAGGTGATCTTGTATTGCCACCCCACTCGCCTTCGATCCACCTGCTGATTGAGGTGCAAGGCACCCTGAATCTTCAGGTCAGAGTCATGAATAGAGTAGTCGGGCGTGCCGACCGCCTCGCCGTCCCCCAACTTAGTTCTGGTTGTGCTGTATAGACTCTGCGAGGCAACAAAGTACTTGCCTACACCAAAATCAGCGAAGCTCTTCGGACCCATGCCCCAGTAGGTGTAGTCATCGAACAGTCCGTGCCTGCCCTTCTTCGGCGCATCATCACCTATTCGTTTATTGCCAACAGCAAAGCAGAAGGTAGACGTATCGAAGAACTCACCAGCTGATGCTTGCGGGGGAGGGGGTGGGTTCTCAAATCCAGCCCGCTCGATGTACTCACCATTGAACACAATGGGCGTCTGGTGGCCGTTGACCATGTAAAGTCGACCACCCCAGGCCTGCGACTGGGTAGGTATAGCAAGTCCAGCATCGAATCGATTCTTGACCGCATTCAGGCCCTCACCGATGTCTGCATTTCCGACCGTGTTGGCGCGGTCACGAGAAAACTGAACCGCGACCCGACAAGCCTCAAAATCATAAGAGTCACTGTACTCAGCAGCGTTTCGTGACCCATCAAAGTACCGAAGCTCGAGCCTGTTCTCGTTGATCTTCTTCTCGACTGGGTCAAATGTCTGCTGCTCATAGACAATGAACTGGCGAGCTCCATTGTGCTGTGCGAACCAGTGAAGACTTCGAACACTTGGATAGGCCACCGGAGTGATTGAATCAATCGTTGTGACAATCACTGTCTCTGGGAAACTTGGTCGAGTCTCATTCGATTGCTGGTCATCAGTGGAGTCATTCTCCTTCTCTTCTTCGCTTGTCGGGTATTCAACCTCGTTTTCAGTCTCGGTGTACTCAACCGAGTAGTACGGAGACTGCCGGAAGTACGGATGCCACCCACCAGACGTGCGCCAGGAGTCATTGGACATCCAAGTCATGTCTTGGACATAGAGTGCGTCGTTGGCTTCTGAAATCCAACGCTCATCCATGCCACGAAGCTGGAAGACTTGAAATGTCTGTGTGTTCATGTCTTCCTCTATATCTTCGAGGGCGTGCCCCAGCGTTCACCAGAATTTGTTCTACCAAACCCTCGACGCACATACTTCCGATTTGCTCGAGCCAGATACTTCTGCTTCATCCGGTCCAGAAGGTCTTCACCCTTGCGCTCATAGAGTTGTGATTGACTCGTCATGCCGTGCTGCAGGCAGATGTCTGCAAGGCTCTTGTAGACCAAGACGTGGTGATACTGGGGAGGCCAAGCAGGCGTGTCAGCATCCGCAACCAATCGCCTGGGCCGGGAGACATACCGGATCTCAACGTCCATGTCCTGGTTCGGCGGGCGATAGACCTGAATCGACTGCCGTGGGCCACTCTCATCAAGAACACGAAGCTTGTGCAGTTCAGAGTCGTGGTAGGTCCAGCGCTTGTTGTTGGTACGGCTGTTCTGAGGCCACCCGATCACCTTTGGACTGCTTGTTGCAGAGTCAGGCTCTGCTGAGTCTGTAGAGTCGGTCTTCCAGCCTGAATCAACCACGTAGCCACCATTGGACGACAAAGTACCGTCTTCACTGGAGCCTTCACCGCCGTAGAGGTCACCAATGTGATGCCAACGCTCAAAGCCGTGATGACGTGGAGATACCTTTGAACCAACCTTGCGACGGTAGACTCGCTTGATCATTCCAGTGCCTGAATCAAGCAAGCTAGTTGAAATCGTCGTGAGTCCTCGCGTATCGATCAATCCATAGACCTTGACGGCATGGTCGCCCTCGTCTGGGTGAGTGATTGAAACCACCGGAGATGGCGGCGACTCAACACCCGCATACACGAATGTGTAGCAGTACTCATAGATGCTCTTGGCTGCAAACCCCAAGCGTTCAGAGGGAGAACCTGATGTGCCGTATGCTGTAGTCCAATCAGTCGTTGAGAATGACGCAACAAGAGGAGCAGCTGGCGGTGGCTCCACAAAGAAGGCCTCACCCTCCATCGCAATTACAGGGTCACCACTGTTGTCCCGGTCAAGGAAGAGGTACTCCTCCTTGAGGCTATCAAGGAACATGATTCTGCCCTGCTTAGGCGCAGTGTTCTTGGATGTACTGACGGTGCTTGAACTCTCTGAATGAACCGGATTAGTCAGTCCACGGTCCATGATGCCGAGCACTTCTACGCAGTCAGCAGGTAGCCAGTACCGCCGAAACTCAATCTTCCAGTCAGAGAAGTACCTGGCTACACCGCTTGAGCTTCGATCAATGATTGGCCGATCAACAACGATTCCTGATTGAACGCCTGGGTAGAAGGCGTCAGGCCAGTCTTTGTCGTCAGTTCCCTTAAGGGTTGAATCAGTGGTGAAGCCTGCAGTGCTGGTTTGAGCGCTGAAGATGCCCGTGATGACATACTCTGTGCCGTACCCACCGTGGCCTTCAGCAGTCCTTGTCTGCGAGATGTTCGTGTCGTTGATGATAAGGTAGTTTCCGAGCATCTCTGGGGTCGCAAACTCCTCGTCAATACCCTCAAAAAGCGCCTCATAGTGCGTGCTGTAGGTGTCTGACCTACCCACCTTGAGCAGCTTGGTAGTCTCTGCGCCAGTGATGTCCTGTCGGAGCGTGAGCCTGTGCATCTTCTGCATGAACAGCCAGGGGTACTGACTCGAGATCTGCAGGTAGTGCCGGTTCACAACCCGCGCAACTTGGTCCTTATACGCCGCCAAATCGGGGTTGTAGTCGAGTGCTGAGTTGACTTCCTGCGTGAGCTCTCGAAGATTCATTACACACCCCTAAAAAGAGAACCGGCGGCTGAGGACATTGTACCCCAGCCGCCGGTAATGGGCGCAGGGCCCGGTAGCGAAAAGTGATCAGCCGTAGAAGCCGTGGTCCACAATCATGACCGCGCCATCAGCGTTCCCAGCCGTAAAGGTAGTAACGCATACCGCAAAGTACTTGGTAGTTGCGGTCTGATCGCTGACAGTTTCAACCAAACCGGCAGTATCACAACCAACAAGAAGCCCAGCAACAATACCAGCCCCTGAGTCAGTAGAGTCTGCGTTGTAACCAGCAACTTGAACGCGAACGGCAGCACCAGATGCAACCGTTTCAGCAGCGATACCAATTTGAAGCTGATCATCAGCAGCATCAGTCTTCTTGACATGCATGCCAGCGCCATTGGTTGTAGTGCCGGTGTCGATCATCACAACATTACCCTTGGTAATCGCAGCAGTGGCCGTCAGCGTCACGAACTTCTTTGGAAAATGATTAACGCCATCAACGCCATCAATCTTATGAATAGCCATTTTGTACTCCTACTCTCGATACAGTGGCTTTTAAGAAGGGTGGAGGTCAACATGACCCCCACCCAAATGAAATCCTAGAACGTGTCCAGGTTGTAAGCGAGTCCGCTGGAACCAAGGTGCTTGGCAATCAGCTGACCGCGACAACGAAGCTTGGCGGCACGAACATCGTACTCACCAGACACCGTCTCGAAGTCACCCAGATCGAAGAAGCCCTTCGGGTCCCACAGGGTGTAGATGTCGTTCATGTTCAGGAAGTAGAACGACACTTCCGATGTGGCCGTGGTCGCGCCAGCATTGGGCATGTAGTACTCGACATCAATCGGCACACCGTCCCAAGTCTGGGACACGCGACCACCATCAAGCTTGGCGGTATCGATGTAGCGCTCAGAAGCCGACAGGGCACGCTTGAGGTTCTTGTATCCACTGCGGGAAGCAAGAATCACATTGGGCGGGCCAGACGGAGACACAGCGTTGATCTCGACGATGAGGTCATACAGACCAGCCAGACCGTTGCTGTTGAACGAGTCAGAGCCGTTGAACACTTGGTTGTTCCAACCGGTCTTGGCTGTGTACGTTGACTTGCTGACGTTACCAACAGAGTTGGTCTGAGCAGAACCTGCAGCACCTTCCTCAAGGTAACCAGCAGCGTTGTCAACACCGTTCAGAGTGCCCCAGTCTTCCCAACCGGTCACAGAACCCTGAACCACGTTCTTGACGTACTCACGCTTCAATGCGTTTGCGGTCATCTTGACGCGACTCTCAAGGATCGAGAGGATGGCGGCATCGCCCTGGTTGATAAGCTCTTCCTCGGAAGAGATGGCAATCGGACGAACGACGTGTGCCCAATCGTACACAGCGGGCACGAACACGTCTTCGACACTGAGGTCGATGCGCTCATAACCGGTCTGCATCCGAGTAGTCTTGGAGTGCTCACCGAATCCAAGCGGAATAACGACTCGCGTTCCGCCTGCTTGAGTGGGCTTTCCCTCACCATGTACACGAGACTGAGCCTCGAGAAACGCGGTGCTGGTGTGGACGCCATCGCGCCACTCCTTCATAACGATATGCATCGTGGTCGAGAGTAGCTCGTTACCAATGGTAAGAGTTGAAACTGCCATTTTTTTCTATTGCTCCAGGGGAGGGATTATCGGAGAGATTGGGAGAGTTTTCGAGCTGCTTCGGGGTTTGCCTGTAGCCAGTTCGCGATTGCAAAGGCACCCTGCTTCTTGACATCGGGAGGAACATCGTGCGAAGACGGGTTCCCACCCGAAACAGCACGACCAATACGCCGTGCAGACTGTTGACGAGCTCGCTGCTCATGTGCCGCCCGAGCCTGTTGCTGGGCCATCACGCGGCGAGCCTTGATAAGTTGGTACGCATCTTGGGTTGTGACTGGCGCACCAGAACTAACCCGAGTGCGGACGAGGTTCGCGACCTCTTTCTTGAAAGTAGCGTCACGCATCTCAGGGTGCGTGTCGACAAAATCAAGATACGAAGTCTCGCGCGCCTTTGTATCAGCTGCAGCCTTCATCGGCTCCAGAATCGCCTGCATTCCCTTGGCGATTCCGCGCTGGATGCGGGCCTCGACACCCTGCTCAGTGAAGACATCCGGCAGTTCACCCTGAGGCTCTGCCAGAAGCTTTTGGACATCCGGGTCGTCAATCAAAGATGCGAACTCAGACTGACGCTTGGCGAATTCACGCTCTGAAGTCGAAAGCTGACGCTCACGACTCTCAATCTTCGTCATCAGGTCGGTAATCTGGGCCTGGTGCTTCTCACCCTGCTGCTTCCGATCAACACGGAAGTTGTGAAGAATCCGACGAGCTACTGGAGGCAAGTCCTTCAGATGGCCCTCATCGATCTTATCGTAGAACCCGTCGTGCTCGAGTTCCTCGATGTCACTCAGTGCATTATCAAGAGCACTAAAGCTCTGATGTGCAACCGGCTCTTCACGCTGAACAGGCGCTGCTGGAACATCCGGTGCAACCTCTACTTCTGGTGCGGACTCCTGCTGTGCAGCAATCGCATCCAGGGATTCGTTTCCGATATCGACAAGGTCTGCCAAGTCACCCTGAGTCTCAGGAGTTTGGCTCTGGTTCAGATCATCCATTGGGTTCCCCAACCATCATTGATTTTGAATCTACCACTTATATACAAACTGCACAACATTAGCTCATATTCGCCGCAAGCATTTGCTCGTCTTCGTTGAAGTTACCAGGCGCAGGAGCCATCTCTGGCGCTGCTTCAGTTTCAGGCGAAACGGGGGCCTGCATGGCCTCAACCAGCTTCTTGTCCTTGCCCATCTTCTTCAGAGTCGCTGTCGCCTTCCGCAGTTCAGCATCAGAAGTAAGTGCCTCAAGGTCAAGGCTGTATTTATCGAAAAATTCGCCTTCCCCAATCAGCTTGAGAGACTCGTTGAGTGCAACAAGGGGCGCGAAAACCTCGGGGGGGAGTGGCTGGTCCCACTTATTTCCACCCTCAGCCCCAGCCCACTCAAGGTCTGGAATATCTTCACCGGCAAACGCATCAATCGTGTTGTTGAACTCGGAGAGCAGCGTCTCGATGGCCTTGGTTGTGAACGGTTTCTCCGGCATAGGAGCAGCCTGGCCCATCACATCCTGCTGAAGCATCGCTTCTTCTTGCTCTAGTCCCTCAATGTCCTCAGGACTCGGAGCTCCAGCCTCAGGGGGCATTCCAGCCTCAGGGGGCATTCCAGCCTCAGGGGGCATCATCTCACCACCCGGAGGTGGGGCACCAGCCTCAGCGTAGAGTTCAGGGTTTGCAGCCATAGATTCTTCATATCCAGGCTCACCCTCATAAGGGAGCGGCTGGCCTGTTCTGGGATCGACTGGCATGTGAGACTCCTGTGGAAGAATTAGATTCTACCCTGTTCTTGCGCTTTACGTAATGCACTGAACTCAGGTGCATTATCCATTCTGTCTATATAATCGTTATACTCTCTTTCTTCACTCTCGCGCCGATTGTCGAATTCAGAGAAGATCTTCTCTTCATCATAATCTCCATCGACTGGCGTAAGACCGCGCTGCTTACAAATCTCTCGACGGTGCGCCTTGCTCTGAAGCATAACGCCAAGGCCACGGTCATAGTACGGGAAGCGCTCACTCCACCGGTCAATGCGGGCCATCGGCATCCATTTACAGTCTGATGCCTTGCACTCGGGACACTCAAAGTCGTCATCTACAGTCTGACCTTCCCCATGATCGACGATTTCTTCGAATGAGTGCTCACATGCCTTGCACTTGAACTTATGCAGAGACAGTCCCCGCTTGTCGCGAGAGTAAACAGGCGTGAGGAACTTTGCATCGCTGCCTTGGTGGGCAGAAACAGAGATGATGTACTTCGCAGAGCCATCGCACTCTTCACACGAGACTTCTCCAGGCCGCTTTGATGCCTTGAAGAGTCGGTCCTTGGACCAACCGCAGTCTCCACATTGAAAACTATACAGGGGCAACAGGCTCTCCAGATGCTGAAACCATTGATGCAATCATCTCAGCTTGCTGCTCAGGTGGCAAGGACTCCAGTTGATCCAGCATCTGCTGCATATCTGGATCGTTGGCAAATATCTCCCTCAGCATGACTATCGCTTGCTCAGGAGGCATGTTCATCAACTGAGACAAGTCAGGAGCGCCACCAGCTGGCGGTGGGGGTGGCGCAGCGCCCGGAGGCATCGGACCACCCGGAGGCATCATCCCAGCCTCAGGAGGCATCATCCCAGCCTCAGGAGGCATTCCAGCACCCGGTGGTGCTTCAGTTGCGCCCATCATCACTTCCTCATCTGACGGTACGCCCGCTTCTTCAACTGCCTCGGCCTCTTCAGCGGCCCGCATCTCAAGTTCGTCAGGGTGAAGGTCTTTCGGGAGTTCAAACTTCTCGGCAATTGCCTTCATGTAGGCGCGCGCCATGACTCCCGTGGGGCCACCCTCTCCAACAGCAGTCCACAGCATGTTGTACGGCTCGAGTAGACCAAGCAAGTTCTGCTGCTTTGCCACCTCATCCATCGGAGCTCCACCGCCCTCAACGAATGTGATCTCAAAGGCGGCATCCAAATCCTCAACAGTGACCTCAACCATCTCTCGACGGTCGCGCAAGACAAGCTTCTCGGGCTCAATCTGGCCCTCCTGGTCCTTATCTTCCGTGTAGCCATCTACATCGCTTTCTTGGACAAACGGTTCCTGCTCAGAGTCTTCGAATTTCTGGTCAGCAACCTCGGCCTGGTCGCTCTTGTCCTTATCTTCAGACTCTTCCTCTTCAGACTTATCTTCAGACTCTTGTTCAGACTCTTCCTCTTCAGACTCAGACGCCTTCTGCTCATTTGCGTCCTCATCTTCGGACTTGTTGTCCTCATCCCAAGGGCGAGCACCAACTTCAGCAAGCGCAACGTCTTGGTCCTCATAGGCCCCAATAGAATCTCCAAGATCCTGCATTGAAGAGATGAGCGCACGAAGAACGATACTAAGCAACTCGGAAAGCCAGTCGTCCTTGATTGAGGCATGCATGCCGAAGTCAGATTCGGTGTACTGCTGGACCGCCTGGACTTCGAATGCCGTCGCCTTTGTCACGATTCCGCGAGCCGCTGGCGACATCCCAATGTTTCGCTCAAGGTCTTCTTGAACGATTGACATGTACTGGTCCATATTGCCGCTCAATGGAGCATTCACAATCGGAACAATCGCATCACCAAGCGGGCGGTCATAATCAGCGTCCAGCTGCAAGATGAGTCCGTCGTTACCTTCGGTCAAATCCGTCAGTTCATCGGCACCAAACGTCCCCTTTCGGGTGATGTACTGCCGGGTATCCTTCCGCGTTGCCATCGCCATGAATGACCGGTACGAGTTCATCTCACGAATCTGCGGCAGAACCCGAGCAGAGTGCGAAAGCCCACGAAGCGGGAACTCTGGCTCATGATTGAAAATCAGCGGAACAACGTGAGGAAGCGGGTCGCCATCGACATCGGCAAATGGCAGTGGGCCCATCCAAATAGGCGTCTGCGACATCTCACCCTGACCAAGGATGTAGATCTCAAGCCGACCCTCGTAGACAATGTCTGGATTCTTCGGGTCTTTCCAGGTGTCCTTCAGGTTGCAGAGCTCCAAGACGCGCACAAACGCCGATTGATCTGAATCTGCCTGCTTCTGCTTGGGGTTCTTCTTGGAAGTGCCCTCAATAGACCGCATGCTCCCATCAAGGAAGTCGTCTCGGGATGTGCCAGCCAGTCCTTCAAGGTCATATTCCCGCTCTACCTCCATCTTTGGCCGGTAATACAGGTGACCACGGAAACGCTCATCCTCGGAGTCACCGACATCCGAGTCCAAGAGGATCTCCCACCACGGAATGATGCGCATCCACACCCGATCAAGCGGATTTCCGCGACCGGGGTAGTAGCCGACCTTGGCACCACAGCCTGGATACAGAATCGCTTGGCGCAACCCAGTCATCACGCGCCGATGGACACGACCAGAACTCAACCATCGGTTTAGTACAAGTTCAACCTTCTGAGCATCACCACGTCCAGCAGCATCAGGACCAACAATTGAACGGCTGGCTCGAGGATAGAGCGCAGCCAGATATGAACTGATGATTCCCCAGAGCCGATTGACCTCAATGTTGATGTCCGTCTGCTTGGAGTACTTGTTGCCTTGGCCTTGAGTGCGGAGGTGTTTCCAGTAGTTGGTCGTGTAGCACGCCTTGGCGAGCGCCCACTCATCCCGACCTTCGCGCATCCTCTTGTCGTGGGCAAGCAGGTGCTGCTTGATAAACTCTGGGGGGAGTTCATCATTGCTGAAGTCATGATCTGCGTACTTGCTTTCTTCAGCCATTACTAACGCCTAACGCTATTACTGAATGGGTTCCGGTGAGCAACATAACGCCTTCGGAATGACGAGGGTGCAAGCTTAGCAGTTGGCATGCCTCTCCGATTCCATTCTGCAAGCATAAGCGCGTCCGCGTGGTCATCGTGGTACCCGTCCTGGCCTTCAATCTTACCGCTTTGCTCCCGAATATGCATCAACTCCTGCACCGTTGTTTGATCATTCAAAGTCAACGCATCTCCATTCACCATCTGGCGCAAGTGGGCATACGCTTCCTGCTTTGAGCCCCTCGATGTGGTCCAGTACTTGGGCGTTACTGAAGGCTTTCGGCCTGGCTCTGGCGGTCGGACCCACAAAGGAATCCCATATTTGTGGAACTCCCTGATCACCACAGTGCCAGCACCACCAGGATTGCTCTCAATCAAGGTCTTGGCCTTGTTGTAGTAGTTCGCCAGTTCAGCAGCCTTCGTTGAGAACAAGAGTTCACCTCCCTTGTTCATCGAAAATGTCGCCACCTGCCTGCCGTCAGCTGAGAGAACCTGCGCAACCGCATAGTCACCACCGTTGCACCACGAGGGGTCAACGCCAACAGCATAGTTGTACCCAGGCTTCGGACGTTCATAGATGCGCAACTCGCCTTCCTTTGGCTTGATCGATGACAGAACATCGTTCAGATAGTCCTGATCAAACCACGCGCCGTCGAATTCGACAAATCCATCCTCAATCGTCAGCGGATACTCACGCCGAAACTGCGACAAACCAATACCGTTGATTCCATGAACACGGTCGTGCCGCCAGTACAACTGCTCCATGGTGAGTCCATGAACCTGAGCAAGCTCGTACTCCTCTGAGTCAGGCTCCCACCCATCTGGTACTGCCTTGCAATACGCAGGATGGTCGCACCAGCGAAAGAACCGGAATCGGACGGACGGGTCTCCCTGACGAATCGCCTCCTGAGCTGCCAGCACCTTCTTGTGGAACAGGTTGCCAGGACCATTGGCCGTAGACAACACGATGGTCTTCCGGTGTGGACCCGCATGCATCGTTGATGTGATGGAAGCCCAGACTTCTTCGGCATTCGGCCAGAATGCGAGTTCATCAGCATGCAGGCGCTGATATGTCCAACCACGACCATGACCCTTACCACCAGCTGTTAGACATCTAAACCCAGCCTGACTGTCATCAAAGATGAGTTCCTTGCGGTTAGACCGCGCAACATCTCTCTTCAAGGCTGTTGGAAGAGATCGGTAGAACTGCTGGAGCTTTCCAAAAATCGCATCAGTCGTCTCATACGTATGAGCGACCACCAGCGTCCGCACAGGATCTTTCGCCCAATACGTGTAGTCAAAGTTATATCCAATCGCGACCGTCGTATCGCCAATCTGACGCGGCTTGTAGTGAACGATTGTTTCCGCATCGGACATGAAGTCATCAAGGGCTAAGACCTGCTCTGGAAAAGGCGTGTTGAATCTGCGCTCGATTCCCTTCTCATCGATGAGCTTGAGACGTGAGATGAACTCTCGCGGGTCATCCGCGAGGACGCTGAGCTTTCGGTCGAGAAGAGACACTACGCCTCAGGTGCATTGATGTGCCACGCAGCCCCTTCGCTGCCATTGCCAATGTATTCCTGAAGCTCCTTGGTTTCAGCCTTCTGCTGGTCAACTCGACGTGCCTCGTATCGAACCTTCGCAAACGCGCGATACGCCCACTCTTCACCTGCATCCATCGCATCAAGCACGCCTTGCCACCACTTGTGCTCGATCATCTGCAGTTCTTGCTCACTGAGAGGCTCTACCTCTGGGAAGTCCTCGTAGAACCACACCAGGAAGGACTTCTTGGCTGCCCACTTCCGAAACTCACTGGGCGCTACCGGGTGGCCCTTGAATGCGTCGGACTCAGAGTGGGTGCTGGCCGCATACCAATGCCGCTTCAGGTAGTTTCCGTTCAACACGCAGTTCCTGGCCACGCGCCGAAATGCTCTCTGGCGGTCGGTAGGCTTGTAATCAAGCAATTCAGGATCAATCCACGGCGTTAGTTCATTTGCCGCAGATTTTCCGTTCCTGCCATTTCGGCCCATCATTGCCTCCAAGTGCCACTACCATAGCATTAATCGCCAGACGCTGAACAACCGCTACTAAAACCATTAACACGACTACGCATACGATTTCTTCGCCCGCTTCTTGTTCGACTTGGTCGAATTCTTGCCCTGAGACATCACTTTAAGATTCCCGCTGCTGTTGTTCTTCGGGTTCCCGTCCTGGTGATCGACCGTCTCAGTCTTGGCGAGTTCTCGCTTGCCGTGGCTACGACGCCACTTATTGAGCTTGGTCCGAGCTCTGTTCCGACTTGAGCGGTCGCCCTTGTCCTTCTTGGGCTTGTGGTCGCGCTTGTACTCTTTGTCGTAGTTGCGCTTCCGGCCTCGCGAGTCTCGCTTCGTGGTCATCACATTTCCGAAGTCTGAAGATGGTCCATCATCGGTGTGCTGAGTACACCAGCTGCGTGAAGCGCCGCCGCCGCGTCTGGGTTGTCTCTTAGGTACTGCATCGGGGGGCTGTCTGGATTGTAGTCACCCGGCCCGATTGGACCCATCAGACTATGGAATGAGGCGTCTTTCAGATCACGGGCTGGATCATCGTCAAAGATCTTCTTGACCCCGCGAGCGAAGTTCCAGGCCCCCAACGCGCCGACCGCCCAAGGGAGGGCTGCAGGGGCCGCCGCTATCGCGCCCGCTACCGCCGTCCTCGCAAGGGGAGCCCCGCGCTGCAACAAACCTCGTACACCGGGAGAGTAACGACGACCCAGTGCGACTGTCTCTGGATACGCCCAATTAACCTGTGAACGTAGAAGGGATGTTGGATGAGTCAGGGCCTCATGATATGGCGCTGCAGGAATGCCTCCGCGCGGAGTCGCCTGCCACGCCCTTTTGGCGAGGGCCATAACTCCAGTAACACCGGCCAGTTCCACTAGGAACTCATTGCCCTCCCCTACTGTCCAGTCGTACCACTCAAGCGGCGGCTCTTCACCTGTATCTCCCCCGTCACCCTCTTCCTCGAGCATGGCAGCACCGCCGAGCTTTAGCACGTCCATAGCCGCACGAATACCAAGCGCAGACTGAATATTGCCGCGCGCGTCAGCCTCTTTACCAGAGGCCCAGCGCGAGGCGTCATCCATGCCAGGAGCTACCTCAGGTGTCTCCGGCTCTTCCGGCGGCGCGGGCTGGTATGTCGCCCAACGCTCAGGCTCAGGCTCACCTATCTGGTATGAAACCGGCGCATACGTCGATTGAAGCAGCAGTTCTTCGTCGGTGGTCATCAGTCTTCATCCTTTCTCAACTGAGACTTCAGAACTGCAGCAGGTGCCAATCCCGCACCGTACAGAATCCGTGGGTCATCCGGGTCGAAGGTTCCACGGTTGAACTTGGACTTGATCTGGGTGGGCTTGAATGCTGCGTAAAGACCGGGATTGCGAACTGTAAATCTACCCAAAGAGTCTACTGAAGGCTCAACCGAAATACCGTCGTAACCCTTGTCGATTAAACCATCCCTCCAAGAAGAGAACCAATCAGAGTCACCGGCATGTTCGGTACGAATGTCGTTCCACTCATCTGGAGTCAACTTTTTTGGGTTTTTAATACTAAGATACACTTCGACGTTTTTGCCGTAGATACTCGAAAACTCAGCGTCATCAGCAAACCAAAATCCAACCTTTGATGGTCCTTTTCCAGACATTGCACGGTCAAACGCCTCGAATGGTTCCGCTTCAGTCCCGTGGTAAACCACCATCGGCTTGCCATCAGCATCGACTACCTTTGAGCCGCCGAACCACGACTTAAATGCGGGCGTGTCAGTTGCAACCTCCACGACGCCCGCCGGGGCACCAGGGGCGCGGGGGGCACCAGAACCGCCGCCACCACTAGGGCCGCGAGGAGGCTTTGGAGTGCCCCATTTCAAAGCATACAGGTCTGGGTAGCGCCTCAGAACCTTTTCCGGCACGTCTTTCCCTTCACGAATAGCCTTCTCAACAAACGCATGGTGCGGGTCAACGCCATATCCAATGTACTCTTCAATACCAATGGTGCTCCTCCCCCCAGACTCATGTCCGTCTCTTACCTTGATCTTACCGTAGTTGTTCTCCCGTGCGTACTTCACAAGCGCAGCTGAGAACTCGTGCTGCCAGCCCCCACCTTGCGCGGTAGGGTCGAATCGGCCCTCCTCTTTCAACAACTTCGCCAAGTCGTCAGGGACGTTCTTCGGGTCAGTCAAATCAAGTGTTCGACCATAAACATTCGTCTTGATGACTCTCGGCCATCTTCCTGGCTCGTATAGACGAACATCGGACCCTTCCCTCCAAACTTCTCTCGGTATTTCGCTTGGGTCTTTGACCTTGACGAGTTTATCCGGCTCCCACTTCCAGGTACCTTCAGGAGTCTTGACCCCCGCTGAATGCTCCACGTAAGCCAACACGCGCCCAGGCTTTCGCTCCATTTGTTGCCGAACAGCGCCTTGCATCTCTTCCAGCATTTCATCCCATTCGGGGTCATCCCACTGAAGACTCATCCCTTCAGTCATTTCCATCCATTTATCGAAATCAACCGTCTTATGCCCACCTGAACGAGTCGCGTCCGACATCCATCGAGCTACATCAGGTTGTTCTGTGAAGTAGAACCGCTCCAAGTTCTCTTTTTTGCGCCCCATTGTCTTACCGTAACGATCTTTCGCTACCTTGCTCATGAAGCGGTCAAAAGGAACATCTGTCCCATGCATCAGTTCTTCACCAGTCGCCTCGAACTCTGCTCGCGTCATTTGCCAAGGCGCGCGAGAAGTCCCACCAATACCAGGACGAGGCCTCGGCTTCAGTTTACTCGAGCGGTAAAGACCCATAAGGGAAACCCCACCTCCCATCCCCGGAACACCATGCGGGCCTGTGCCTGCAGCATTAGACGGAACCTCCATTGAAGCCTTGTCTAGATCAAGATCATCAATCCATCTAGATTCGCCCTCTACAATATACTCATGGAAAGTACCGCCATCGTCTGCATCCCAAGTTCGATAAGTCAACTTGGGTAGTTCCGCATCGCCCTTCAGATACGCAGGTTCACCACCCTTGCCCCAACGCTTCAAAGAACCCGATGATTTCTTCGGAGTACCAGGAGTGCGGGGAGTGGGCAGAGTGCCCCTCTTAGACAGGTACGTTTCTGCACTATACTTGCGCGAGTTCTCAAGGAATCTCGCCAGTTTCTCAGGCGTGTCCACTATATGCTTCATCCCTGGCCGGATTACGGAAGGATCAGCCTCAATCCTCTCGAGCATCCTCATCTGCTCAACAAGTTCCGCAGGGGCATCCGGGTCATTGTCGAGTATGTCCTTGAACCTGCGATACTCAGGGCTTTGACCGGACCAACGCTTGAACCCGGACGTGTCAGTCGCAGTCTCCACGACGCCAGCTGCCGGGGCACCAGGGGCCCCACCAATGCCCGGACGAGGCTTCGGCTTCAGTTTACTCGAGCGGTAAAGACCACCGGTAAGGCTAAGTTCACCTTTAAGGCCCGGAACACCCCACGGACCTGTGCCTGCAGCATTAGACGGAACCTCCATTGAAGCCTTGTCTAGATCAAGATCATCAATCCATCTGGACTCACCCCCGACTTCAATCTCATGGAAAGTACCGCCATCGTCTGCATCCCAAGTTCGACCCGTCACCGGAGGTAGATCCGCATCGCCCTTCAGATACGCAGGCCCAGCACCCTTACCCCAACGCTTAAAAGAACCCGATGATTTCTTCGGGGCACCAGGGGCGCGCAAGGGCAAGACATTGGCGGTTCCAGCTAAGTCGTCTGCCTTGACGGCTACATGGATCTCGCCGTCGAAAGCATCGTCCAAGCGTGCCTTGTTGGGCTTCACTCTTACTTCAACGACCTCTGTTCCATAACCTTCTGCCTGACCTGTGCGCTTACTCGAGAGGAAGACCTCTCCTGTGTTCTCCTTGCTGGCAAACTTGCCGGTACGACGGATCTCAGCGGCAGCTTCTGGAGTTGTCCGATGGTACAGCGTTATCGTCCCGTCTTCGTTCAGCTTCGGTGCGTTACCCTTCAAGTCTGAAAGGTGTTCAACTTGTGGGACCGCCGCTGCCGGGGCACCAGGAGCCGCCTGCAACTCCTCCCATTTCCGCATGAATAGTTCAGGGTTATCTGAACCCTCCGCAAGTAGCTCAGCGCTCTTACGATTCAGCCTCTTCAAATCAGAAAGAAACCGTGCCTCCGAGCCAATCGGGAACTTCTCTACTGTCGGCTTTGCGCTTGGCTTCGCGGCACGACGGGCGCGAGTCTCCTGCTTCCACTTGTATTGGTTAGGAGTAGTTCTTTCGAGGAAATGTACGTCATTCGCGAACCTTTCTAAGTTCCCTGATTCCTCAAAGGACGCATAAACATTCTCGACTTCTTTAAGTCTCCAAGCATCTTCAGGACTCTTGCGCCACTTATGCAGCGCATCGTTCATCATGTCCATTTCATACAACTTGTCGTCAAGGTCAGGATGAAGACGCGACTTATTGCTTAGTTCGCGCAAATCAAGCAGTTCCTCATTGAAACGATCCAGCGCGGAAGACGGTTCAACTTCGCGGAGAACAGGCGGCTTCGCGGCACGGCGAGCCTGCAACTCGCGCTCTTCCTTCGCAAGGAAGTCCATGAACTCCTCACGGGCAGCTGGGTCCTCCTCAACCATCTTGCGGATGTCAGGCTCAGGCGTCTCACGTATGCCACCCTCAGGAGTCCTCTCTACCTCAACCACCTCGCCCCGACCCCGACCTCGGCCATGCTGCGAACTGACGGGGAGATCTCCGCGCATCTTCTGCTCCCAACGTGCAGCCGCTAAATCAAACACCTCACCAGATGACTCACGAGCCGCTTCCGAAGACATGCCCTTGCCCTCGAGCTCAGCCTGTAATGAACGCCGCATTCCAGACGCCTTCTTCATGCGCATCAACTTGACCGCAAGTGCGCCAGCACCAAGACCACCAGCACTCCAAAGAAGGACCTGACCGGCCATCTCAGAATCATCCATCATCTCGTATAGCGCTGCATCAGCAAAATCAGACAGCATCGTCGGATCAATCATCGAAAGACCAACAAAGCCCCAGTGTGCCTGCTCTACAGCCTCTTCAAGCGACTTTGGCTGGATTTCGCGCGGCTCAAACGGCTCTGCACGATGAACGACCTCCTCTCCTTTCCCCGGAAGCCTATACGTGCCAGCCTGTAGTTCTGATTCAAGCCTCTCTTCAAACACACTCTTGGCCTCAAATCTACTCTGACCAGTCTCTGGATCTTTCGTCTCAACAACATCCTCGAATTGATGGGCAGGCCTGGCCATCGAAAGCGGCCATGGCTGCTCTGGAACCCCCACCGCCTGCTGGGCTTCCTCTATCTTTGCCTGACGCAAGGCTTGTTTAAACTCCTCCTTGCTTCGCTGCTCACGCTGCTCCCGCTCAGCTTCTGACGTGGCCGGGTACTCAGGCAACAATGGTTGACCGTACTCTCGAAGCTTCTCAATCGCACGCTCGTACCAGGGGAGAGGTTCGGACACCCATTCCCAATCAACGCCTTCCTCCCCCCAGTCCTCTTCAACAGGGATGTCTGGCTCACCAACCTGATACTTGGGCTTCGCATACGTAGACTCAGCCAGCAAATCATCATCATCGAGCTCAATCATCCCAAGCGCAGCACGACGCTCGAGTTCTTCTCTGCTGAGTTCTGTGGGAGTGGCCATGATTACAGCCCAGTTACTTCGGTAAGGTTGTCGTCGTTCCCGTCGTAGACCCAGCGCCGCTTCTGCCCACTGTTATCGGTGAAGATGATCTCAGTTCTACCGTCTGGAAGAGCCTCCTCGTTGATGTCAGTAGCAGTATCAATCTGAGTCGCAAATCGCGGCGCACTGTCATCTGCTGACTCAATCGCAAGCGCTGAGTCTTCTAGGTCAGGGTAGTCCTCCATGAAGTCACGGGACACTTCTTCACGGGCTTCAAACTCCACTTCTTCGATCAACTCGTCGGCCTTGCGGAAGTCTTCTTCGCGCTTCGATAGAATCTTCTCCTCCGCCCCTTCCCACGTTTGCACACGCTGCTCTTCAAACGGCGTCATCGGGGAAAGAGGCTCGTCGTCCCCGTAGGGATCGGGCTCACCAAGCACCTTTGCCACCCACCTGTCCTGGGCCCGTAGCCTCGGCTCGTCCTCGGCAGATACCGGTGTCCGCCCCTCAGCTGCGCCAAAGATGCCCTCAATCACTTGCTCCAGGTGCCCGGCTATCGGCGGAATCCTGCCCTGACTGGCCAACCTTTTAGCCTTCTCACGGGCCATCTGGCGCTTCTTGCGCTCCCAGGCCTCCCGCTTCCTTCGGTCCTCCTCAAGTGCCTCCACATCGACATCTTGAGCAATGTCCAAGTCCTCTGTACGGAGCGGACCAAGCACACCAAGCTCCTCAGCACGAGCAAGATCCCTGCGCCGCTGAGCAATCTGAGCAGGCGTCAACTTCGCAGGCGCAAGAGCAACGTCAGTACCCTCCTGAGTCTCATACTCGCGAGGGACTACCTCAACAGGCTCTATGGTCGCCATTCCCTTCTTGGCAGCCATTACCCACCCCGCTCAGGATGAAGAATAACGCTACCACCAGCCAGCCGTGGGTCCTGCTCAGGAGGGACAGGCTCAGGACGAACACGCTCAAGTTCATGAATGGGTACACCACCCTCAGGAATCGGGTCACCAGACTCCAGTGGCGTCGGATACTCAATATCGATGCCGTAAACATCCCTCATCATGTCAACGTGACTTCTCACCGCAGCCTCTGCGGCCCTGGTCTTGCTCGAGGTCCGGCCAGACAATCGGTCAACATTCTTCCGATATAGCACGTCACTCCACAACATCCGATACCGAATATCGTCCTTCTCACGCTCAGGCGCATCCTCCCTCTCGGCCTCAGCGAGATCACGCTCGTCAGAAGCACGAACCTTCCGATGACGACGACGCATCTGGGTCAACATGTACGTCAGTTCCCTCTCGGTCGGCGGCCCCAACCTAGGCTGAGACAATGCATGCCCAAAAGGAAGCGACTCACCAGTATCACCCATCTGGCTCGCCAAAAGCTTGTCATTCGGGTCCATCCGCTAAGCCGTGACGACCGGTGAGGCCGGATTTATAAGAGCTCCACCAGTCGGAGAGCCAACAGGAGGCTCAACACCCTGAATTGGCGGATTTAGCGGCTGCGGTACCGCAGGTTCGCCCACTCCAGGCGCTGAAACACCCTGAGGAGCGAAATATGTGGCCAATTGTGCCTTCGCACGCTGCAAATTCTCCGGCGGAACTCCCTGTGCCTCCCAAGTAGCAATCTGATCCGCCAATGCCTGCTGCTGCTGACGCTTCAATGCCGTATCTGCCTGCAATCGAGCCGCATATACCGCCGCCTCGTCCGCATGACGCTCCTGCATAGCATCAAAATCCTCAGATCCAGGCATATCCTGCCGAATCTGACCCGCCTCAAGCAGTTCCTGGTCTGTAAGTCCATATGCCATCAGTCACCTCACGGTTGTCCCTGCATATACGCATGGTACTCTGGATTAGCTTGCGCAAACGCAATCTGCTGCCTCAAATTGGTAGCTTCCGCCGTAAGCTTCTTGCGCTTACTTTCTGTCAGGCCAAACCAGCCCTTACCCTCACCAAGCTTTGCAATATCGCCCTCTACTGCCGGTACAGCTTTTACACCCCCTACAGCCGCTATTTCCGGCGTGCCTTCCAGTTCCACCAACCGACCCTTCATGCCCTCAAGCGTACCAGCCTTCTTTGCCGAAGTCTTCGCACCAGCAGTCAATGCCATGCCACCAGCCTGGACCCCCGTCTCGATAACATTTTGAATATGCTTATCCCTCATCTCCTTTTGAGCCCGCAGAGCCGCGACCTTCCGAGCACGATCAGCACGAATCGCCGCTAGCTTCTTCTGCTTCTCCTCTTCGTCAAGCGCAGCGCGTGTCAAATCCGTATCCGCAGCCGCCCCCTCCAGCGACATGCCACCAGCCAATGCCGCGTCGTCCGTTCCCCACCGCAATGACATCAATACCCCCTACTGAAAACGACCAGAACCACTCTGAACATCATACCCATACAAAGACTCACCATGCGGTGTCGCGACCAACAACACCACCACACCACCAGATGAATCAACCACCTCAGCTGCTGCCTCACTACCTACATGCTCACGCATCGCCGCGAGCGCCTGCTCTACCTCAGACAACTCCTCAGATGTGCCGCCAGTAGATGACAACGATGACAACAAGTTCTCGTCCTCATCATGCCTCGGACATGTCTCGCGCTCGAGCTCCATCGCTACGACATCACCACCAAACCGCTGGTAGTCCTCCATGTCCTCCTGAGCCCGCGAAAGCTTGCTCGTTAGACGTACAGCTAAATCACCCCCAGTATCACCAGGACGACCAACCATAGACTCCAACTGCCTCAACTCATCCAAACCAGCCGTATGACCAAAGCCTGCCTCATACCGCTTCTGCTCACCATACCGAGACAACTGCTCCAATGCACCAGACTCAACGTCCATGTGCTCCAACAAAACTAAGTCCGGTATCCGACCCGGTATGTCCTGAACATGACCAGCTGCACCAGAGCCTCGAGCAATCTCCCGCAACCGCTCCTGCTCAGAATCCTCTGGAGTACCACCAATGGTTATCACCACCGTGCCCTGCTCTACATCGTGCATGGAAGCCTCCAGTGCCCATCATACACCACTGCACTAACACGTAAAGAAAACCTCCGGCTACCATCACAGCAGCCGGAGGCCAGAGAAACAACACTATTGTGTTCACCGGCTCGCTCTTCACGATGAGCATCGACACCACTCGATAAAACATCAAGCTTACCAGCACCCACAAACTACCCAGACGGTGGCTCTATGTCAATCGAACTGAGTCTAACCTCCACGCCCGGTCCCTCACTCTTCGATGCATACACCTTCCTGGCATGTATCTCCACGACCTGCGTATCATCCCGAATCACACCAGCCATTACCAACGAATCCGCTACACTCTTCACCACATTATCTATGTCCGGTTTACTCCCGTGCCACACCCTCTCCTCTGGATCCTTCTTCCTCAATAAGCGCTTCGGCCTGGAAAATACCGCCACTACCTCAAGCTTGCAGTAGTCCTCACTCGGCGCACGCATCCAAGCATTCCTCGCCAACAACGCTGCAGACCGCTCCCAATCAGCTGTCTTCTTCGGCGTGTACAAACGAACATGACCACCCATCGTCGTTGCCCTCGGACGACCCTTACCAATCGGTGGACCTGGCACCAAACACTCAAACTCCCAAGACATCAGACAACTCCTGCAATGCTTCGTGCAACTGCCCAATCTCCGGTGGATGATTCAACATCTCACCATCACGCCTCATCGACAACACCACCTCGTCCACCACCATCACCAAGCCAGACAACAAACCCACCCGATCAATAGACTTCTTCAAGTCACTCAATGCCCAGTCACAATCCAACCTCTCCGGTACCTTCTTCACCCACCACGGTATCTCGTACCGCCATGAGTCCAGTACCAAAGACTCTCGACTCAAGTACCCATACCAATCACTCAATGCCATCCGAAGCAATCGCTCCACCCGCTGACAAAGAATCTCTACCTGGCGCTCATCTGCCTCACTTCCAGCTTCTGTTCCCATCACCACTCCTACGCTTGAATCTATCGAACCTCACCGGACCATGACCCTTCCACTCAGACCACCACGAACAACCAAGCAACCACTCAGCATCATCCACACCCACCGCTACCCACTTCGTCGATGGATGCTCATACACATGACGCACCGCAAATGGTACCGACTCACCAGCCTCCATCAACCGAAAGCACCGCTCCCAAAACGGTAGATGAACTACCGCACGATACTTGCGCATCTTGATGACACGGCCAGCACCACTGTACCTACCCATCTTCAATCGATGCGCGTAGATGTCCCGAACCATCGGCTCAGACTTCAACAAGTCTCCCCTCGTCAATGCACCCTCATGACCATGGACAAACCGACGATGTACAGCACGCAATGCACACCACGCTGCAGATGACCGATACACCGGAGTATTCACCAACTTACTCTTCCGCTGCCTCGGTACCAACTGCTCCATCACCTTCCGCCACTGTCGGTACGCACCACGGTACGCAACCACAAGAGCTCTGCCCTGCGCATCAATGACTGCGCACCAATCCTCAGTACGATGGACCTTCCATTGGTGACGTTCAAGAGCTTCCCTTCGCAACGATTCAAGCTCCTCGTCAATCTCCTCTGCATCGACGCTGCTCGCAATGAACACCTTGTCCTGAACCTCCCGTAAGACATCACATCTCTCCTCATCCAAACCCAATCGCCTACACACCACATCACCTGGCAAGAACCAATCCCTCGCCTTGCCCTTCGCCATCACCACCCGATGGAACAAACACTCCTCGTCAAACGACAGATGAAGTGCGTCACGTAAGACATCCACTACATCCCCATACACCGGCTCCTCTTCCACACCATCAATCCCACCAGATGGAAACAACTCAGCCAACACCATCCACTCCATCAGTTGTACTCCGCACTACACCACGCCCAGTGAAACATTGAGAACGTCATCACTCGCAGCCACAACGCAGAACTACCAAAGTCAAACTTCACCCAGATACCCAAGTCTCCAATCTCATCCTCGCTGCATACTGGAGTACTGATGTCCACTGACGGAAACGTATGGTCCACCAGCTGCAACATCGAGAACAACGCACCCTCAAAGAACCACTCAGTATCCTCAGACAACTCAATGCTATCTATTGGATAGAACTCCAAGTCATCTTCTTCATCTGCATCAATGATCATGTAGCCATCGCCTTCATCACGCATCGTGCCAATACCTCCGATACTATCGGACATACCGCGTTCCCTACCTGCTTGTAGATACTCGCCTTCGTTCTGCCAGTGAATGGATAGTCACTCGGAAAGCCTTGGAGAACCGCACACTCCTGCCACGTCAAACTCCGCTTACCTATCGCCCTCCATGTCGCATCTGCTGCAGTCATCGGTGTACGTGTCGGATCAAACTTCTGATGACGTGCTCCTCTCCAATCCCTCGATGTCACAGCTGGTGCTGGCTTATCCAATCTCCATGGCTCTGAGCCTGGTACACCAGTACCCTGTGTCACTGAAGCATTCCCCTTTGTACCTATCGTCCTACTCGGCTCATCCGCTGGTGATGCACGATGCCACCAATCTGGCTTGTCATCCTCTACAACAAATGGTCCCTGATTCCACAACGGCCCCCTCGTCGTGATGCCAGTAGATGGCTGATGAGTAATCTCCTTGTATGTGCGTAACCCCTGCCCACTCTCACCCTTGTTGGATGGATTGCTCAAGATGCCTATGACCGTCGCATCCAATCCAAGCGCCTGGCCTATCGTTACCCATGGCTTCTTACTCGGACCAAACATCGACTGCTGCTTCATCTGCTCTTGCGAACAATGCGTTGCCTCTGGCCAGCGAACAGCCCTATCACCACCTACCAAGAACACACGACGCCTGAACTGCGGTACTCCGAAGTCTGCTGCATTCAATACAACTGTACCTACCCAATCGAATCGCTTCTTGAACTCTGGAAGTATCCACTGCTCCCAGTAGCAACCAGCACACTCCATCACATCGTGACCTGTGCAGTCTGACTTGTGGTACGTCAATCCCAGTACATTCTCACAGATGACCCAGTCTGGACCGATACCCTTTGACCTTAGATGGTCAATGACATCGAGTGTCCATGGCCATCCGTTCCGATCATCCAATGCGCCTTCTCTCTTGCCAGCAGAACTGAACGCCTGACACGGTGGTGATGCCCACATCATATCGATGTGCTTGATGTCCTCATAGTGCTTGAAGTCTCTGACATCGCCACATACACCTGGAAAGCCTGATGCGACCAACGTGGATGCCGCATCCTCATCCCACTCGACACACAGTTCATGATGCATCCCGGCATTCTTCAGTCCGAGTGATGCTCCACCTGCTCCAGCGAATAAGTCGATTGTTGTTCTCATTGATGCAAGTGTAGCCGAGAGACACACCTGACGCAACGCGCCCTATCACCTCATGGGCTCATCGCGAATTGCTGGATCGGGGTGAGGGGTGGCGTTGATCCCTTCCTCAACCGAAAATCGGCAATAGTGGGTGACGGAGTCACTCCTTCTTGAAATCGGCAATAGTGGGTGGCTTTAGCCACTCCTTCAGCGGCTGACCGGAGGTTAGCTGCTTTCGAGCGAGCGTAGCGAGCGAGGCGCGATTTTTGGGCGCTGGCGGATCGGGGTGCTGCCGCTGGTGGTGCTGGTGGTGGTGGCGGGTCGGGGCGTCGGTGCTGCTGGTGGGTCTCGAGGGCGAAAACCAGGAGGGTGAGGGTGAGAGCTCAAGAAAGTTTGCGGGTGATAGGGCGGCGGTCGGGGTCGGGGTCGGGGTCCGTAGAATGGGGTGAAGTGTGGCCCAAATGTCAAAGAATGCCCGAAATCGACCGAAATCGACCGAAATCGACCCCCAACCGTGTCCGGGGCGTTGACTTCAGGGAACACAGGTGCGATATTAGTTGTGTTGGGGGAACTGCCCCACACACCACAACGGAGAAACAACCATGGGCTGGCAATCAAACCTCATCAGGCACATCGGCTACACCGAAACAGACACCGACCCCAAGAACTGCATTTGTGGCGGTGGCGGTTGGTGGCTCTCAACATTCGACACATGGGAGAAGTGCGGCACTCACCTCGGACCACATCCAGAGGGCGACTACTGCGAAGGCTGCCACGGATACGACTGCTGGCGACCCCGTGGCTATCACCTCCACCCGGTGCCACGCCTCAACGGCCCCGTTGAGTGTAGCCCCTATTTCCGAGTCCGGTGGGTGTGGGCCGAATACCGCGAACGCTTTCTATCCTCATAAACACTCAACCCGACGGGGGGGCGGTTCCCCCCCAACACCACAACGGAGAATCAACCATGTCCAAGACCAAGACCAAGACCAAGACCCCGAGCAACCCCGAACTGATTGAAGAAACGAAGTCAGGCGAGTACATGGCCGTCATCGGCCACGTCTCAAAGTCTGACGGTAGCGTGAAGAACCGGCAGTTCTGGGCAGCGACTGACGCAGTCCGCAAGGATATCAACCACGCAGCTGAGAGGCTCAACAGCCATTGTGCAACGGCGGACAAGGCCCATGATTTCGTGAAGGCTGACGGTATCCCGCTGGACCTCGCGACTGAAGCACTGCAGGTGCTCAAGGGCCGGATCAAGGTCCGCAAGAGTGGCGGCAACACCGGCACCCTTGAAACGCACGTCATCGCACGCGCCGCGAATGGCGGCACCTTGCTACGACTGGCGAAGAACCAGAAGACTGGCGACTGGGCGCTGCAGATTGTAGGCGAGCAACGGCAAGCGTGGACCACGACACCGGGCACGGTGGACTGGGCAAAAGAGAATGCTCGCTTGCTCAAGAACTGCATCGCTGGCGCACTGAAGCAGTGCGACAAGCGGAAGACCGACCCCGACCAGTCAATCAGCAAGGTGGTTGCCCTGCTGGTCAAGCGACTGGACCAAGCGCACCCGCTACCCCAGAAGTACCGGACCCCGAACCTGCTGGGCAAGGACGCTATGACCTGCGAGTCTATCGCTATCCACGGCCAGCGATTCACGGACATGCTTTCCGTTGTGGCTTACTTCCGGCCTGACCTTGTGGACCTGCTGAAGTCTGCAAGCGCCTGAAGTCACCACAAGGGGCGGGGGGGTGGTTCCCCCCGCCCCACACCTTCCACCATAAGAGGACGCCACATCATGACACTAAACATCTATTGGCGAGACGCGATCAAGCAAGGGCTACCCATATCCCGCACCGAAACCGGCAAGGCTTGGGTAGCGCTCGAGCCTAGGACTGACGCAATCAAGGGCTTGACCGTGGTACGGCGCCGCGTCTTCTTCTCCACCCACGAACGAGAGGAAGCACAAGCCACGCTTGACCGGCTATCCGAACGGGTGACGACATGATCGGCCCGGACCCCGCACTCTACCCGCTCGCGCTCGCCCTCCTGGTCTGGCTCCTTTGGGACCTGCGCAGCAGCTGAATCTCGCACCGCCACCGGCTCGAGCTGGTGGCGGTCGCGCTCGCTCGCCCTATCACTTGCATGGGCGCTCGCGCGCACGCGCGGCAGCTGAATGGGGGCCCGACTAGGGCCACACGCGCGCGCCGAAGTTAATCAGATAACCGCTACCGCTGCCCGGCTATCGGGTTATGTAGATAGTGAACACCACAACAGAGGACACCGAAATGCTAGACCAATTGAAAGCACAACTAGACCGCGAAGCAAAGCGCGCCATATTCACCCATGGGCGTGTCGAGGACTGGTTTTGTGCCGCTTGCAAGCGCGCGCTAGATATCGACCACTTGCCGCCTGAGTTGGTTATCGTCAAGGTGGACGGCGGGACCATCGGGCGCAAGGTGCTGTGCATGCCTTGCATCGATGAGCGCGGCGGTCGCGAGGGTCTCACCGAACGATTGACCGATACAGTGAATCGAGCGATAGAGGACGAGCACCACGCGCACGGCCATCATGGCCACCACGGTAAAGCCATCACCGTCGAGTACCTGTAGGACCTGGCCGCACCGTCACCGGCTCAAGTCGGTGGCGGTCGCACCCTCGCGCCCTATCACCTCATGGGCGCACGCGCGCACGCGCTCCATCTCATGGGACACCAGCTGCACGGGCGCGCGCGCAAGGCCCACAAGAATAATTTGAGATAATCCCCACACGCACCGATTAATCGGTTAAGCTGTTATCAGACACCACACCACAAGAGGACACACCACAATGACCATGACGATCAAGTATGCCCGAACCGTGACCGGACACCGAACCGGACTGGGCAAGCCTTCCAAGATGCCCGGCTTCTCGACTAGCCTGCCAGCTAGCGCTTGCAAGGTGGGTGCGAAGCTTGCCAAGGTGGCCGGCAGTGTCTGTAGCGCCTGCTATGCTATGCGCGGACACTACATCTACCCGGACGTGCGCGCGGGCTTGGGTCGCAGGCTTGCCGCGCTCGACAACCCGCAATGGGTCGCGGGCATGGTCAAGCTAGTCGGACACTACACCGACACCGCCGATCCATACTTCCGCATCCATGACTCGGGAGACATGCAAAGCGTGGACCACATCCTGCAATGGGTCGAGGTTGCGCAGGCGCTGCCATGGGTTCAGTTTTGGGCCCCCACACGCGAGCGCGCCATGGTCAACGCGGCACGCGCTACCATGGGCAACCGATGGCCGGACAACCTCGTGGTCCGCTTGTCGGCGCCGATGGTCGGCAAGGCGCTGAGCAGCGACCTTCCAACGTCCAGCGTGGACGCTGGAGTCGGGAACCATTGCCCAGCGTACACTCAAGGCGGCAAGTGTGACGGGCGTGACGCTGGCGGCGTCGACTGCCGCGCATGCTGGGACCCTACCGTCGACAACGTCGATTATCCGAAGCACTAAACCCACAACCCGAACGGGGGCGCAGGCCCCCAAAGGACCCCCCATGGACAAGAGCGACAACACCCCAATCGAGCGATGCCCACCACGCAACGCTACCGGCCTCGAGACCAGGACCACGCGCAAGCGCCCCACCCATCACCAGCGCCTGCCGTGCGGCGGGTACTGGGTCCGACCCGCACCCCGCGCAGAGTAGGAGACCCCCGATGAGCAGCTCGAGCTGTTGCTGGGCTTCGGCCCGGCGGCAGCTGAGTCGCCCTATCAGCGACACGGGCCCACGCGCACACGCGCCTCAAACTTTCTTCAATCATTTGTTGCCTTCCACGACCACTGAGTTAGTGGATTAGTGAACACCACACCACAGAGGACACCATGACCGCAGACACCTTGATCTTCCGACTCATGCACGCAGCCTGCATCCTGAAGGGGATGTGCGGCAACGAGCCAGACAAGCGCGACCCGGCGATGGCCCGCGACTGGGACAAAGTCCAAGCCATCCTCGACGAAGCCGACAGTTGGGTGCGCTCGACACCAGACGAGGACCAGACCCTGCCCTGCGAGGACTGCGGCGAGGATGTGCCCACATACGACTACTGCGGCAACGACCGACCCGATGGCAGCACCGAGTACTTGTGCCCGGACTGCTACGACCCCACCACAGGCCCAGTGGGCCACCCACAACAGTAGAGGACACCATGTACAAGTTCCAACCCAATGACATCATCGTCCCCGATGCATCCGACTACCCCGAGGGCGCACTGCGCGTCCAATCATGGGACGGAGAGACTCTCACCGCCCACCCAGAGGGAGGTGGGGTCCGGTACAAGTTCAACCTCGACGCGATCAAGAAGTACAACTTCTACGTCGTGGACATCGAACTGCTCACCCCACGCTGGCGCAAGGCCAAGTTCAGCATCGATGACGGACCCGAGTTCGAAGGCTACCACTGGGGCCAGCGATGGAACGGGTGGGCATGCCCCCAGTTCACCATCGAAGTCATGCGCGAGATTGCTGAGTGGACCAACAAGGACGACTGGACAGCCATCACCATCGACGACAATGGCACGGTCACCATCACCGTGGACGAGGACTTCCCAGAGGTCGATGAAGGCGACGAGCGTGAGCGGAACGGCATCCCCACCATGCGCCTGTACGGCTTCAGTGGCTGGTGCTGGGACGACATCTGTGTGGTCGAAGGAGAGGAGTGATGCAGCTGACGGACACCATCTGGTGCCGGGCTTCGGCCTGGTGCCAGCTGGCCCGCCCTATCACCGGCATGGGCGCACGCGCGCACGCGCTCCTCGAGAGGAGGAGGGCATCAGCTGGCCCACGGGCACGCGCCCAACCGATTCAAATCAACTGTTGACTTCCGAGAGAACACCCGTTAGACTGTTACCAGACACCACACCAGAGGACACCATGACACTACCAGTCACCATTCACTTCACTGAAGAACAAGCCAACGCACTGTTTGACCTGCTCGATTGGGCAAGCACAGACATTGAGTGTCGCCTGCCCGACTGCGAAGATGACCCTGAGTTGGCCGCCATCTGGCGTCCGATGTTCGACATCGCGCAGACCGCCATCGAGAAGATTGAGGCCACCATCACCGAGAACCACATCATGGGCAAGCCCGGCGCATGCCCCCGATGCGGACAGGACAACAGCAAGGCACCATTCCTGCTTGAGCAAACTGGCTCAGACGCGCACTGCGACCACGAGGTCGAGCACAACTACTCCTGCGATAACTGCGGGTGCCGCTTCGATGAAGTGTGGATGTACTCCCACAAGCAAGTCACCCGTGACCCCAGAGACTTCACGCCCGCAGAGGTCGAGAAGTGGGGCAACGACACCGAGAGGACATCATGAGCACCACCATCCTTTCCAACTACCTCATCCACACCCTCGTCCCCGCGCTGCATGAGAAGCGCATCCACATCGGGGATGACACCTATCGGGTCCACGTCACCGGTCGCACCGAGGCGGGCGAGTTCGTCCACATCGACCGCATGTGCGAGAAGGACGACTGGAGCATCGTGGCCACACCCGGATGGGACGGCGCGACCACGACCATCCCCATCGATGTGCATCACGAGGCTGGCGAGGTTGTCCTCGCAGACAACGCAACCGATGTCGCATGGACCGGCAAGCTTGAGTACGACGTGCAAGTCTACCTGCACACCGTGCGGAACCACATCATCAAGGTCATCCTGCCCGCACTCTGGCCCGACTCAACCGACGACATGAAGACCCAACTGAGGGCCATCGAAGGCAACCTCCGATCTGCATCCACAGACCTGTGGGCGTTGACCGTGGATGACCCCGAGACTGCCACCGTCGAAAGCGAGAAGGCTGGCATGACCCCAGAACGAGAGGTCATCCATACCCTCCGACTGCGAATCGACGAAGTCACGGCGCACTTGGAGGCTCTCATCAACGCTTGACCCGCGCGGGTCGGCGGCGGGAGTGGATGTGGTGTCCTCCTCCCGTCGCCTCTTCCCCCACACCACAACCAGGAAGACACCATGGCACCGACAGCGACACGCAGAGAGCAAGGCCCACCCACATCATGCCATCGATGCGGCGAAGGTCCCATCTACGGGTTCGACGTAGTAGACACCAGCCACGGCATCCATCGGGTGCTCTGTACCGATTGCGCGAGGAAGGCGGTGGAAGCTACACCACTGAGCTCAGGAGACACACCATGATCAGGTTCGCACTCGGCATACTCGAGCAGCTGGTTTGTTCCGCCATCTACGTCTGCGCGATCCTCGCCGTCATCCTCTTCACCCTCAGCGTGCTCACTTGAGCGCCTGGCGGTGGGGGCCGCCCTATCACCAGCAGACGCGCACACGCGCGCGCGCCGATGGGCGTGGGGTGAGCAGTGTTGCCGCAGAGGGAACGTCCGAGTCTCCGCACGGGCACGCGCCACCAGAGATCCCCGCCATGGGAATCAGTCCGTGCGCCGACCCCGACGCAGTAGCTTCCGGGCGGAACGGGTGGCTGACACACCCTCCGGCTTCACCAATCTCGGGTTCTCGAGCGCCTGGAGCCGGTGCCACTCAGCGATTCGGGAGGTTCTACCTGTGTTTCTGGCGTCATACAGCCTGGCGCGGGTCCAAACATGCAGGGGGGTGTTTGAACAGACGGCGCGCACCGTTTGTCCCCCACTTGAATCATACGGGTCAATCCACGGGATTATTTGCTGAGAGTGTACAATACCGAAACAGCGATAAACCGGAGCAATAGAATCAAATGAGCGGCAGGTTTGAATCGTCACGACCTTGGTATCGTCTACGTCGGATGGTGGAGCGTTCTGACGCGACCCGTCGAGTGGTACGTCCAGTGGAGCTTCGGGAGTTCTATCGCCAGGTGGAGGGTCACTTGAGTGGTTCATGGTTGAAGACCGAGGTTCAGGCATGTGGGGTGAGGCTGTACGTATTGTATCGCGAGGTAGAGGAGCAGCTGGGTCGAGACGGAAGTTTGGAGTCATTTGCTGTTGTATTGGGTGAGGGTGTTCCGAGGGTCTTCAACTGGTTGCGCGGAGCTCAGGGGGTGAAGCGGTACAGTTTGGACTTGTTGCATGCCTGGAGCACGTTGATGACTGCTCATTGGGAGAAAGAGCAGGTTGTAGTTAGCATATTGAGTCATCCGACAGGCTTGATCGAGCCGATAGTGTCAGGTGTCCCTACCTGTCCTGAAGGTAGGGCCAGCGAATAAGTGAGGTTCCAGGTGCATTTTCGAGGCTCGACCCCCTTCTGTCCCCACCTACACCCCCCCTGCTCTATAGGGGTAGAATTGTGTAGTTCACTCATTAATTATTCTAATATCACCATTGTATTACTTAGCTTATATAGAAGAAAGGTAGGGACAGTAGGGACAGTAGGGATACCTGAGGTTCTTCCTACCTTTTTCTCTGTCCCCCTGTAGGGACACCATGCACTTTAAGGTAGGGACAGGTAGGGACACGCGGAAAGATGTTGCACTTCTAAATCGACTATGCTACCTATTGATGGAGAGGCAACCACCTTCAAATCCAATCACTGGGCAAAATCACACAAGATGTAGTATTCGTTGATGCCCAGCGGTCCTTCGAATAATATATCAACCCAAAGAGGAACCGACACCATGACAAACACCACAAACATCATCACCCTGGAAATCCCTGAAGAGGAGACAGCAATCCTTTCCTGTGTGATTCGCCAGGTGAGTCGTGAACTTGAGGAGCGGATTGCCGATGCTGGCAAGGACGAACCGCACTTGGCCCGAGAGGCACTTGATGCATTAACGCTGCACATGGAAGTGGAGCTTGGATGCGTGAATCGTCTGGCAGCTGCGCTTGAGGATGCTGTTGACGCCAAGTCCGGCGTGACTGGATGGTGCGAGGGATGCGGAGTCGCTGTGCCAGTCGAGGACTTCTGCGGCAACGACCGCGAAGACGGGACCGGTGAGTTCCTGTGCCCAGAATGCTACGTGCCCGCCTCGTCCATGTCGCCCGAATCGCAAGAGTACGCCCAAGCACTGGACTCGCACGCCGTGCGAGAACCACTTGATGATGAGGAAGACCTCGATGATGATGGCATCCCGATGCCTCGCGCTCTGCCCCACCCCGAAGCTGGACTGCCTGGCGCAGACTGCGATGAGTGCGGGGGCATGGGTCACACCATCGGATTCGAGGGACCGAAGCGAATCAAGCACCCGTGCGAGACGTGCGGAGGTGGCAAGTGAGCAAGCAAATCGACGTGACAGGAATCGACGCATGGGAACTCCTAGCTGCCCTACACAACAACGCCAAAGTGTCGCCTACCATCCTCTGTCAGATGCAGGCGCGAAACGAAATCACAGCAAGCGAGGCACGCCAAGAGGCGCAGGCTGGATTGAGGTCTGACTACATGATGCGTGGAGGCGTTCCACTTTGGGCGGACTACCTGTTCGGCAGGCCAATCAAAGCCTTCTTGCAGCGAGAGGGCGACAACGTCTTCCTTGCACGTACTGACTTGTATGACCGAGATGCTGGGCCAGGGGCAGCACAACGGGTCGTAAATGCCCTTCGCATGAGAGGTGCCAAGTGACCCTCGTATGCAGCAACCCTCAGTGCGAGTCCCACAAGGACGACAGCCCCATGTTCAACATCAACGTGACCGTAGACGGTGACCGTGACCTGGCTGAGAACCTCAACAAGGTCGAGCCGGAGCACTTCGTCTGCGTCTACTGCCAAAGCGAAGCCACCGAAGGAGGTGCCAAGTGAGCAAGCTGGCCGACATAATGGAGAGGGCCTCTCTGTCAATGAGAGACAGGAAGCGGATGCCTTGCGGCAATAAACAATCGGACACAGCGCGACTTCGCGACCCTGACCACTGCGGACGTGCGAGGTGCCGCGTCTGCTACCCGAGAACCGAAGGAGGTGCCAAGTGAGCAAGCCCATCGAAGCCGTGAAGCAAAGCATCCGTGACGCAATCTCGGATGACCCGCAACCTGACTGGAAGGACTCGTTGGGCGATGCACTCGACACCATTGAGGCAATCGAGGCGGAGCGTGACGACCTGCTGGCCGCACTTGAAAGCATTGCCAGCAGGCCGTACGTTGACGATTGGATGAAAACAATCGCTTGTGAGGCGGTAGCCAAGGCCAAGGCAGGAGGTGCCAAGTGAGCAAGCCTGAACGATGGACCGTTGGATTCAGATCCGCCAAGTACACCGATGACCCGCACGAGGTTTACCCGGTCGTGTCTGTGCCCGGCGGCGACTGGCGACCCGGCACCGATCATGAGTATGTACGCAGCGGTGAGCAGGAGCAGGATGCCCGACTGATGGCATCGGCACCTGACCTGCTCGATGCCTTGCAGGGCCTGGTCGGTGCCTTCAACGCTGACCTGCATGAACTGATGATTGCGAAACTGGCGGCGATGGCTGCCATCACCCGAGCCACTGGAGGTGGCAAGTGACCATGACCATCCTCATCACATCATGCATCTGGGTGGGGTTCTTCACCCTACTCAACCAGTTCGAACAGAAGCACTACCTGGCGCTACAGGCCCAGCGGGATGAGCTCAGAGATCTGCTCGAGGACATCATGAAGTTCCAGGTAAAGAACGACTGGCTGCACCTGCCCATCTGGGTTCGTGCGACCGAGACAATCAAGCGCACTGGAGGTGAGTGATGGCTGGTTTCGCCGGACTAATGGATATTCAAGCCTGGACTGACGACAATGAACACAACCAAGACGCAGATTGGTACACGTTTGCTGCAATGTACCCTGTTGCAGCAGAGT
>Ga0080013_1000328_pt1 | contig 53431 bp, 62 predicted proteins | sample ETNvirenome_6_85_FD_69236 | JGI IMG/M metagenome (GOLD analysis project Ga0080013, IMG submission 69236) | Marine viral communities from the Pacific Ocean - ETNP_6_85 (SPADES assembly) (version 2) | ecosystem: Environmental > Aquatic > Marine > Oceanic | place: Pacific Ocean | collected 2013-06-19
CATCATAGCAATATCCATGCTATACAGAAATCCATATGTGCGTATATCTTTTAAATCTTCAATGGAAACCTTGATGCTACTTATAAAATCTTCAATATTCATAGCATCTTTACAATCAACATTAAGAAATGTGTTAAGATTGAATGTTTGATTGTTATTATTTTGTATGGTAGGTTTATTTGCAAGTTCAATAATAATTTTGTTTTGCTCTGTTTGTTGTTTATTTTGCTCCGCTTGTTGAACTAACATTTGTTTTAATATACATTCCATATTTTCATTTGTATTCTGTTCGGTCAATTGCTCCATAAGTTTTTCCATTATATAATTAGGGTTGTTTGTTGTGGTGTCTTCTGGTTGATATATTGTTAATTCTGTGGAATTGCATTTCTTTTTGTGTCTAGAAATTCCGCTCTTATATTTATATACTTTATTACAAAACTGACACTTATAATCGTTTAAATCATCTGTTATCATTTTGTTATCATTTGTTATCATTTTGTTATCATTTGTTATCATTTCTTTTTCTGGTGTGGTATTTTTAGATATTTCACAACCCTTTTTATGACGATGTAGGTTCATACGACTACAATATTGTTTTCCACATTCACATTTGTAGTCCTTTTGTAGTCCTTTTTGTAGTCCTTTTTGTAGTCCTTTGTAGTCATTATGTTTCTTGGTCTTACAATGTTGTTTCCAGTGTTGTTTTTTAGAGCATTTGTAGTCGCATTTTTCACAGTGATAAAATGACACTATTTTTTCACTATTTTCACACTTTTTCATTTCACTATATAGTATTGCTAAAGAAAATAATTTTAAATTAAAATTGGAAAAGAATAAAAAAAAAACTTATGCAGTCAAAAATGATTACTACTAAAACATTTAACTGCATAAGGAAAAAAATAAAATGACAAAATATAAAATGAGAAAGTGTTTGAAAACACAAAATGGACATTTCTAAAATGTCTCTTTTGTATAAATGAGGGAATGGCAAGAAGAAAAAAGGTATATTTTGGATATATTCTTCTCTCTACAAAAAGAATAATAGAGAGAAACATATCTGAAAAAGAATGACATACTAGATATATATTTATGTATTACATGCAAGGCGACCGCAGGGGTTCAAGCCGAGGGCGTAGCTACTGTTGGAGAAGGCATTCCGTAGAGGAGTCTCCCAGGGGGGAGAGGAGGTGAATGACGGTGCGCTGCAGGCGGAGGGACTGGTCCGCCCCAGTGAGGGGCGTGTTCCCCCATGCTCCCGCATTCATCCACAGCAGTAGTTATATGATTATGTTGTAATTGTTCGAGAGTTTCAATGCGTTTGTTTAGTTGTTCTATAAGTTGTTCTTTGTCTTGTATTTGTTTAGTTTCAGGATATTCTAACCCATAATACCAGTAATAGGTAGCACGTGCGCTGTTATATCCAAATTTACCTAATGTATATGCAATATCGGCAGCTTCAAACAATAAATAAGCAATCATGTATGTATATATATACACTATATCTATAATTTATAATGTGGATTGTTTCTCTCTATATAATATTTCATAGAGAGAAACAAAATGAAAAATAATCATTTAATTTGTGTAACATCAGTATCTCTTCTTAATTTTGTTATGGGCAGATATATCTTGTGTAGATTTGAATGGTAAAGAAGTGTTTTTATATGTTGATAACAGTGCTTTTCAATTTCTACCTTGTGTTGGTCTTTGAGTATTACATTTTTTAACCATTATCAGTGTTGGGAAATGGGGTCAGGTAAAAAAAAATTGAAATACTTTTAGTCATATAAGATGATGATAAAAAACAACGATTAAAGCAACAACAAAATCTAAAAGTTTAAAAATTTAAAATATTCAATTCAAAAAAGTTCAAAAAAACTCACAATCTATTACAATGGCTGCTATGTCAACCTCTGTGATGGCGAAGAGCGAGAACCCAAGCATCTGCATTCCATTCGTGTTTCCCAACATCACGTGGCAGAGGGTGAAGGGCATTTTTGAGGAGATTGGTTTGGGTGAGGTGGAGCGTGTGGACATGGTTCGCAAGACCGCGAAGAACGGAAAGCCGTGTAAGCGCGCGTTCGTTCATTTCACCAAGTGGGGAACGAGTGCGGATGCTATCAAGTTTCGCACAGACATTCTCCAGGGCAAGCAGGTCAAGGTCGTCTATGACGAGCCTTGGTTCTGGTTGTGTGCTAAGAGCAACGTGCCTCGTCCAGAGCGCAAGCAGGCAACACCCGCGAGCAAGCACGTGCCTCGCGCGCCTCCGCGAATTGAGGCAGTGTCCCCTCCTGGAGGTGAGCCTCTTACGATGGTGCAGAAGCTTGCCAAGTTCGAAAAGATCATTGCGGATCAGGAGAAGCTCATTACCACGATGATGCTTGCGAGGTCGGAGGAACTGGGGACTGGTGCTGTTACCCCAGAGTACACAATGACCCCTCCTCGTACTTCAAGTATGCCAATGCCCCAGTTCCCTCCTGCTCTGGTGCGTTCGCATGCGGTGTGTTGTTCTCCAAAGGAGTCGTGGCCGGAGGTGGAGATCCCAGATGATGGCGTGAAGTGTGCGCGTCAACTGACCTTCGAAGGGGAAGATGGCGTGGAAGGAGTATTGAGTGGAGAGGGAGCAATGTCTCCCGAAGACGAATGGGGGGATGTTGTGCGTGAGGAGTAGAGTGTGTAGTGTCTTGTAGTGAAAACAAAATGACAACAAAAAAATTGATATGCATCTCAACATACAGATTATACAAAACAAAACAAGTAGTCAATGGACCTGAATAAGTCCTAAAAAGGTTCTTTATCGTCCTAAGCAAGACGTAAAAAGGTCCAAAAGCGTGGATGCCCGAGTGGTTAAGGGGACGGTCTTAAGATCCGTTGACTTCGGTCGCGTGGGTTCGAATCCCACTCTACGCACCATCGCTCCAGTAGCTCAGTTGGTTAGAGCGCCGTGCTTATAGCATTATCGCTATGATTAAGAGGATTTAACCCCTCAGTAGCACAGAAACGCGGAGGTCGTGGGTTCGAACCCCACCTGGAGTATCACAGACCTGGTTATGTCTTTAAACTAAATCCAACAAGCGTGGATGCCCGAGGGGTTAAGGGGACGGTTTTAAGCACCGTTGGCTTCGGCCGCGTGGGTTCGAATCCCACTCTACGCACCAGCTCCAGTAGCTCAGTTGGTTAGAGCGCCGTGCTTATAGCATTATCGCTATGATTAAGAGGATTTAACCCCTCAGTAGCACAGAAACGCGGAGGTCGTGGGTTCGAGCCCCACCTGGAGTATTATAGTCCTTAAAACAAGACTTAAAACTGTTTTTTTTATGCGTGATTTTTACCATTATATAGTGTTTTTTTATCACTCATTTCCCATTATCTCACTCATTTCCCATTTCGGGGTAAATAAGCATTTGAAAGGGTAGGCGGATGCGCGCTGGTTAGAGAGTTAATAACGGTGGAATATACCATTATATAGTGCTTTTTTTATCACCCATTTCCCATTATCTCACTCATTTCCCATTTAGCGGTTAAATAAGCATTTGAAAAGGGTAGGCGGATGCGGACTGGTTAGAGAGGGGGTGGCGGCGGTTGCACAGTATAATTTCAACAACGAAATAAAAAAGTGTTTTACACTTTTATGGTTTTATAATATATTATATAGTTAATTGGTATTTATCAGCGCTTACCTCCACGCTTTTTGGTAGCAGCACGACGCTTCGCAGCACGCTTCTCAGCACGACGATCCGCATCAGTCGTCTTTGGATACGCCTTCCTACAAGGATCTTCACGCTCTTTGGCAAGAGCGTCTTCATAGCGGTTACACGTCACAAGTTGGGTGTCGTATGAAATACCCATTTTGAAATATGAGGCGGTTGGTAGTAAGAAACGATATTAGATTGTAAAGTAGACTTGATTAATTGTTTTTGGTTGTGTTATTTTAGAAAGAATAAAAGTATTTCAATTTTTTTTATAAGTTAGCGATGTAACTGTAAAATTGAAGTTAAAAATATTATACATAATAAATATATTCCCCATGTGCGAGATATTAAAAAATATAATGCGTTGTATATTAAAATGTTGTTATAAGAAACAAAAAGTTCATTCACCACCCAATGTAAATCGCTCTATTAAAAATCAATCACGCGGTTATAATCGCAAACAACATCATACTTGGGGGGATTACCATCATCCTAAGTCGCATTCGTACAAAGCATCAAGAAACGCAGAAAAACATCGTATAAGATTTAATTCGTTACAAAATAAACATAAGCGTAACGAATTAATAAATAAATTAAGACACTATTCACTTCAATCATCGCGTAATATAAACATTGTTAAAAACTCTAATAGTAATGATCATATCAATACTGATACACTTAAACCAGGTAATAATACACCACAAGATATATATATGACGCCAAATATTGGAAATTCAAGTTCAAGTTCAAGTTCAAGTTCAAGTTCTCGTATTAACTCCATAATATATACACCAACACAATCAAACATAATTCGCAAAAAATTCATATTTCGAAAATAACTGTAATTAAAACTTCCATATGAACTATTATAAGTAATATAATATTTGTTATTTCAACAACATCTATAATAAGAAAACCGTTTTTCTTTTCCAAATGTTACTTTTTGACTTGTCAGAGGACGTATATAATCAATTGCATTTGTCGTATTTAATGGTTTGTACGTGAATTTATTAATAGGAGGTAATCCACCATTGGGATAATTAAATGTATATCTTTTTTCCTTTCCAAACTTTATATTATTACACGTAGAAGGACGTATATAATTAAATGCCTTAGTTATATTTAAAGGAGAATGAATAAATTTATTAATAGGAGGCGACCTACCATTCGGATAATGTAATGTATGCCTTCTCTCTTTACCAAACGAAAAGTGTTTAGTTGATGTAGGTCTAATATAATTAAACGCATTTGTCACATTTAACGGACGACGCTTGTTATGTAATTTTTTGGTAATTATACCATGAAATGTGTGTCTTCGTGTGTTATTGGATATCGTAGATTTAGTTTTGTTGGTTCCTATAACATCAATGGACGCTTGAACATTATTTGCTGTATCATTGATAACCTTGACAGATTTGCGCCTTGATGTTGTGCTAGGAAATGAAAAAGATTTACTTGTGTTAGATTTTATAGTACTATAGGAATTATACACAGTATGATTGAAATCTTGGGTTGTATTAATGTTGTATACTACATCATCATCATCATCATCATCATCATCATCATCATCCTCGTCGTAATCAATACTAGAATACATTTTATATATAGGAATCTCATTATGAGATGTAAATCTATTTTTAAGAATAGACGATTTATTTAAATCATAATTTTTACTAATTGTTGAAATTTTTGTACGTAATTCATTACTTGTATGTTTAATATGTTCATTGTGAAAAATAGATTTACGTCTTAACTTATTCATATGGGTGTTATAGTATATAATACATATATTAAAATCATATTCATTTTTTCCTAAATAAAATGGAAAAAATGAAAAAATAAACATAATTATATTTAATATTAAAAATATCTAAAAATATCTAATGGAATTACATATATGGCGAAATATACTTGTTCTGAATGTAATTATAATACAGACATTAAGAGTAACTACGAAAGACATATGAAATCTTCAACTCATTATAATAGATTAAATATTTACCCCCACATAATGCATAAAGATAATTTGTATGTATGTAAGAAATGTTTAGCATCATACAAAAATGAAAGGCATTGTTTTACTCATATAAAACAATGTGATGTTAAACGTATAATAAGTGCGAACACATCACCACCATCAATTCCTATACATAGAGAACTAAATAACCCACGACGATATTTATATAATGAATTTAATATATCATCTAAATTATTTATTATTAAAAATCAATTATCTAATAAATTATCATATATTAACAAATTAATTGACCGCAGTAAAACAATACAAAATCTGTGCAGCCCGTGTGTTCCACCGAAACCCACATCAAAACCACGTATGGGTCCACTCACCAAAAACAAGACAATACATAATGTTTCAGACAATCCACATAATATAGGTAAAAATAGTGGTGCGACGACACCTAATAATAATGAATTAAAAACTCAAGATAACACAACTACTAATATATAATTAACTATATAAATGATTGTAAATATATTATATTACAATGAATATAGTTATTCCTCGTAATAAAAAAAAGAAGGGTGTATTTAAATATTTGTATAAGAAAATTATATGTTCCAAATAAAATACTAATGCTTCTCTCCATAGTTATTTTTATAGACCCATTGAACTATAAAAATAAACACATAATCATATATTTTTTACATAATTATACCTATCATTATCCCATCATTCTCCCATCATTCCTCCAATTCTTTAGTATACCATTTATATGCGGAATTAACGCATTCACGATAAACTTTTATATCCATCCCTTGAATATAACTCATATTCATTGTTATTTCATCTCCATACGAGCAAATAGAATATAATTTAGATGCTTTATGAGGAGATACTACGTTTGATAAATGTATAACTTTCTTACCGTCAATAGTTTTATTTTGTAATTTTGTTGCTAAATTGCTCATTGCAAAATCACAAATGGAGCTAAATTTTTCTATATTACGAATTGCCCCCTTTTGATATATATTATAGTACGTTTGTAATATGTTAGTAATTAAAGGTACTATAGGTGTAGTTTTATAAAACATAGTTATAGTATTTATATCATCTAATAGTTCACGAGCATTCATATGTGCCGATATAACATTTGGAATAACAATAAAACCAAATTTATTATGTTCTTTAATAGATGCTTGTGACAATGCAGACTTATCACGCAAATTAAACATAGATAAAGAACAATATGATTTTGTTTCCGATATGGATTTAGTAATACTACTATTATTATATAAATACAATGATTTAATTACAATCCCTTGCATAACATCGTTCACAGTAACACCATAATGGTTTTTTATTTTTTTAATATCCGTTAATTTCCAAGTATGAAGGTGTCCATATTTATATTTATGTGTAATGTTAGTATCAGCAGAACAAGTATTTTTCCTAGTTCCTTTCATAATTATAATAATCATACGGTATACTATTATGAACAATACCTTAATGAATAATACAATGATATTAAATATTCCAGATATAGTATTATTTTTAATAGGTTTTGATTGTTTTACATTCGTAACAGAAGAGTAAGATTTAGGATCTTCTATATTATTATCAAATAAATCATTGAGCATTTGTACTAAAAACATCCCATCTCCATAAGTATGATTTATATTAAGAATAATGTATGTTTTATTATTTGTTTTATTGTAAAACATTTGAATTTTCCATCCAGGATATGTTGGATTAAATGATGTATTTAATGATAATTCTATAACTTCTTCTATATTTATTGGATCTGTAATTATTTCAAAATGATAATCTATGTCGCATCCAACGTGTCGCCATAATTTTTGTGTATTATTCCCAAAAAATCCTTCTGTATTAATTGGTTCTATTATACATGATAAACAATCGTATTTCATTATAATATTTTGTAATTTATTTCGCATATAAGTAGGGTTAATTTGTCCATCAATATGAAGCCACCCAACAATTTTATGACCAACGTTATTCTTATGAATATCGTATAAAAAAGCAGACGCTGGATCTAGTTTGCCACAATATACATTATTCTTATCATTCGGATTATTAGAATTACTGGGATTATTAGAATTACTCATATAATATATATTCTTTATAAAAAATATATATTTTAACAAATTAACTTATATAAATCTCAACATCATCAACATCCCCAACATCATCAACATCCCCAACATCATCAACATCCCCAACATCATCAACATCCCCAACATCATCAACACAAAAATCACCATCACCAAACACAATACCCAAGGGGAGTTTGAGGGGAATCCCCTCACTAGAACATCCTCATAATATGATCGTCATTTCGTATTGTTTCTTGAAAATTCTTAACAAATGTATATAAACATTCTTCATTTGTTTTGTCGGTATAAATTATATCATTCTCTCTAATCTTTCGTTTAAAAACCATTTTCTTTTGTGTAAATTTCATAAATGTCTTGTTAAATCTGTAGTTAAATGCTATATTTTTATAAATCATTCGGAATAATTCCTTCCATGAAATAGACCATTTATACCAATGGTATATCATTTTAAAAATATGAAGCAGGATATTTACTATAATAGATAATATACTATTTTTAATTTCCATCTTAAATGGTATTAATATACGATTGTTAATAACAAGTGGAGTTTCTTTAAAATACTTATATGCCCTATCTATTACGTCTGTTTTGAATTTATGCATACTCGTAAACCAGTTTGCCACATTTCCAGTCAGACAAGCGTGGCGTATATCTACACTATTTCCAGTACAAATGTCAACACCATTTAAAACACAATTTTCCACATCACCTCCTCCATAAATATTATGCAAACAATCCTCAGCAACTATATCAACAGGAACTGTGTTTTGATATGATCCCCAATCGGTTTTATATAAAGATAATATACCAGTTGCAACACCTAAAATTGCAAAACTAATTGTTTGTATTTTTCCCCATCCAGGATAAGGTTCCGTTAACGCTGGGATTATAATAGATGGGCGAATGATTACAAGTTTCTTATTCCTTCTCTCATTCACTAATAAAACTTCCGATAATTGTTTAGAATATAAATATGTATTATAATATTCTCCTATTCCAGTTTGTTTATGCTGCAATATATCATCAAGATTATCCGTTGTCATATTTGGTTCTAGTATTTTTTCAGGAATTTCAATCTTCTCTCTATTATTCCCACGATGGAAATTAACAAATGCAGATGAAACATATACATAGGTTTTGGATTTCTTACATTTTTGAAATATCTTCATCCAGTTTAAAGCAGTTACAGTATTATTTAAAACCGCCTTTCGCAGTTCTCTATTGAATTTTATATCTGCCAATGCGTTTATCATTACTTCGACATTTTTAGTAATACACCGCTCGTCTTTTGTGCTCATTATAATGTTCCGATTATCATCATATGTAGTATGAATTAATTGGATTCGGTCAGCATATGATATTCTGTTTCCACCCCCATCACCTCCACCTTCCCCACTCCCATAATTCTCTCTGGTATCATTATCAACTAACTTAATTGATCGTAATATATTTTGCAACCTATCCGCGATTGTTTTGTTATTTTTTGGTCTAATTGCCAAGTATATAGTATGAGTGGTTTGTGTTAATATTTTATATATAATTGCTTGCCCTAAAAATCCAGTACATCCTATTAATAATATATTCATTACTATACGATTAGAAAATTAAACATCGTAATAAACTATATATTCACTTGTTAAAAGTTAATCATCATTATTATAACCTTCATATATCTAAACATTGATAATTCCATATATTTATTTTATATCTAGTATGTAAGTAGAATATGTTGCCATCAAAAGCCTATAACATTTTATATAATATGTGTACACCGACAAATAAAAAACTTCCAAATGAAATAATTTATAATATATGTTCATATTTAACACCGGATGATATAAAAACACCAACAATAAATAAGAGCATATATGATAATACACATGAATATAAAATTAAATGGCGAGTTCGACATCGTAATCGAACATATTCAATAGATTAAGGATGATACAATTTGTAGTAACCAAAATAAAATTGAAATACATTTCCGTTCGTTAAATACTTATAACCAAATATATCAAAGACACGAAAACTCAACAAAAAATTAATCAACAAAAATTAATCAACAAAAATTAATCAACGATGGCAACTATGTATCGTTCAAAGAAAATCTCTATAGATGACACTTATAGAAGTGGCATTACAATTAATACCGCATTTTCAAATCATATAGACACGAGTTTTTATTGTTTGTCATCTAATCCAACAACAATTTTGGCGTGTGATATAAGTGATGGTAATGTGTTTGACGAGTTAGTATTAGACATAGATGAATATGCTGCATCTACTGCCTTCTCATATGATGATTGCGGTTATATTGGAATGGATACTATCCCTGCTCAAGTAGTTCGTATTAACCTAAAAACTATGAAGCGTGTAGATGCTCTAACTTGTTGCGATGGTGAAAATCAAATAGCGTCATCGTTTCATACTCATGATGGATTTGGATATTTTAGTACGTATACGGCACCAATTCATCTTATAAAAGTAAATCTTAAAACAATGGAATGTGTAGGATCGCTAACTTTTAACAAGGGAGAAAATTTTGTAACAACATCCTTCACAGATGGACTGGGTGTAGGATATTTTGCAACAAGTATTATGTTTGATAAAAGCATAGTAGCAACAGCATATTCTCCACAAACTGCGAAAATAGTAAAGGTAAATCTTGAAACGATGACACATATTGGTTCGTCGAATATAATGATATCAATCCCTGAATCCAAACAGTTTAATAGGGTATATTCTATGCAGTCAGGATTTACAGATTATAAAGGATATGGATATTTTGGAGCATGGATGGGTTCTATTCGCAATACAAATTTTAAAGATAGCCATTATTTATTGAAGATAAAATTAGACGACTTGTCAATTATTTCATATATTAAAATGGAAAAAGGTGAAGGAGGTATTACATCATCATTTATGGACGGAGAATATGGGTATTTCTGTACGTGGAAAAATAGTATAATAAAAGTGTTGCTATCTGATTTAATAAAATCCGAAAAACTGAAATTACATTGTTGTGAAAAATATCTTCATTCTATAATAGTAGATTTATATTCAAAAAATTGTTATGTGGCTTGTGGAAGTAATGCTGAAATTTTACAGATTTGTTATGTTTAATGAATACACCAGCCAGTAAAAACTCAGCGTGTTAATATAAGTATTTTACCCAAAAATTAATATAAAACATTCAAAAATTTTTTATTATAATTTATAAAAATAATTCCAAAAAAAATTGAAATACTTATCCATACAATACCGCACTCAATAAAATCCAATAATCCATCTGTAATACATTGTAAATATTTTCTAACATCACAACATAATATTATCAACTCCTAGATATAATGGCTTCTGCATTGAAACTATCATCTGATATGGATTATGATATTGAATCTTTATGTTCCACTAAATTATCAAAAAGTAATATCGATACAATAGATCAAGACCCTAGTAATGTATCAGTAACTCCTCCACCATATACAACAATTTATGTAGATGCTCCATCTCTATCATCTCCGCCATCTCTATCATTTCCGCCATCTCCGCCATCTTCTCCACCTCTATCATTTCCGCCATCTCCGCCATCTCCGCCATCTTCTCCACCTCTATCATTTCCGCCATCTCCGCCATCTCCGTCATCTTCTCCACATTTATCCCATTTATATCATCCGTCTTTAACTTTACCAACACAATTTCCTAGAATAAGTAGACATAAGTGGGAATATGCATATAATAATTTTGTTCCTACTATGAAGTCAAAACGTACAGGACATCTTCAAATGTTAGTAGAAAGTGAGTATCCTTGGAGTTATTATTTGTGCAAACGTTCTGAAGGATATTACAAAAAAATATATTATAAAAAAATGTTAATGAAAAATTATAACATAGAAAAAACATTTTCATATTATTCACAAACGTGTAATAAACAAGAACGTATTGTCACTATAAAAATAACAAGACATCATCATATCAAAAAAAATTGAAATACATTTCTGTTAGTTAAATACTTAACAACCAACAAAAATTAAGCAAATATATTGATACTTTAAATCATCAACATATTTAAATCATCAAAATACATACAAATAATTTAAAATGCCTGCCGTTATCAACAACATTCCTTCTAATAATAACATACCGACAAATAATAATAATGATAATGAATATCTTACAATATACGAGCATGCCGTCCAAGTGTGTGACAGAGTCATAATTAATCGTTCCATTGACAATACAATAACTGATTTGGAAGAAGCAGGTTGGGATGAAGAATTTGTATTGGAATTTCTTGACCAGATAGAAATAGTTACAGAAGTATATCAACAAATTACTCGTGTATCATGTGAAGAACAATTACAACGTATTCGTTATTTTATTGGAGTATATGAAGATATTATATATGAAACGACCGACAACACCGACAACAACACCGACAACAACCCCGACGACAACAACAACAACAGCACCGACAGCAACAGCACCGACAACAACAACAACAGCACCGACAACAACAACAACAGCACCGACAACAACAACAACAGCACCGACAACAACAGCACCGACAACAACACCAACAACAACAACAACAACACCGACAACAACGACAACAACGACACTATAACTGATTGCATTCAACCAATGGTTTTCACCATTCAAAATAACAATATCGATTATGCTTCTCAGCCATATTATAACGATTATGTATATCACAATGACTATACAGAAAATGTATCACAAGAAAATTTATCAGCAGCAAATTCATTAATATCATTGTTTGAATGGGAAGAAAATGAGGTATTAGATTGGGGAGGCGAAGGCGAAATTATACCAACAACACCATCATTAATGTATGTACAACCACAAACACTTTAAAGTTGTTATCATTTTTATAATATAAAATTTGTGCATATTATAAAATTTTTTATATTCATAATCAAAAGTAATTCATAATCAAAAGTAATATAGTAGAAAAATCATTTGGAGAAATTTTGTATAGTATATAAAAGTGCCTTTAGGACATCATGTTTTGCTCTTTGTAATACTTCCTTATCATTCTGCAATACTTCCTTATCATTCTGCAATACTTCCTTATCATTCTGCAATACTTCCTTATCATTCTGCAATACTTCCTTATCATTCTGCAATACTTCCATATCATTCTGCAATACTTCCTTATCATTCTGTAATACTTCCTTATCATTCTGCAATACTTCCTTATCATTCTGCAATACTTCCTTATCATTCTGCAATACTTCCTTATCATTCTGCAATTCCGTAATTTTGTTTGTACAAGTAACAATATTTTCTTTCAATAGTGATATTTCAGCAACATATACAGCTGTTGCAGACGATATAGCTTCTACTAAATCCTGTTCGTCAGAAGAATTATTAATAGCATTAGTAATAGTTTTAAAGTTATATTCTAAAGAATTTTCAATCGAGGAAGAAAAAGTAGGACATTGTGCACTCATGTGTTCATTCATCCATGTATTCATTTCAATAATTAATTTTTTAAATGTAATATCAAAATTATATTTCGTTAATATATCAATAAAAGAGTGTGTGCATGCTCCTCTGTATTTATTAGAAATATAGTCATACATACTCAAACTAACTTGGTCATCTCTTGAACCACTTATTTTGTATATTTCTTTATTTGGACAATTAAAACAACTTTGTATGGTTTTTTTTATAGTTCCATCATTTATTACATCAAAATGATATGGTAAATCTGCTATACTTCCTGAATGACAGCAATCAAATAACATTAGAGTTCTACATTTAATTTGGTTTATCATAAATCGTAATAAATCATCTGTTATAATGCCAATTTTAGCATAATCACACGGAACAATAAATTCATCTTTACCATCTATTTCATCATTATTGGTGTCTGTCAATTGACTACCATGTCCTGAATAGTGGAAAAAAAACTCATCTATTGTTTCGGATTCTACTATAATTTGCTGTATTTTTTTATAAATGTTCATTCCAGATGGCATATTATCCGCATCTGTATCAATTAATGAAATAATATTTTCTTCTTTATAACCAAGATGTTGTATTAACATTTGTTTCATTGATTGTACATCGTCTATACATCCATCTAGTTTTACATTATCAGGAGAATGTATATAATTAACTCCAATAAGTAGTGCTTTTTTCATTATATACAATAACAATATTTTATCATATAACAATTTTTTAATTTATAATAATAACATTTATAATAACATTTATAATAACATTTATAATAACATTTATAATAACATTTATAATAACATTTATAATAACAAAATTAACCAAGATCAGAAAAATGCATCATATAATATGTTATTGTTGCTACAGCGGTTCCAAATATAAATTCTAATAATATCCTTAACGTATGAGATTTTGAATTTCCTTGTAGTATTTTTTTATCATTTAAAAAGAAAAAACGTATATTCGCATAATATTGGTATAACTGATAAATAATAAATATAATAGCAATCTTATAATAATAAAATGATATATACCCTAAAAGGATGTGATTAATAGAGTATATGAATGGGATATGATGGTAGTACATTTATATGTATCAATAAGAAACTTATATTATATATAAAACTTATGTTATAACAACTAATTATTTTACTATAAAGGATTTAAGTGGGGTATTATTTGAACTTTTGTTATTATTTACAGCAATAGATAAAATAGGATTTTCCTTAGTAATATTATTTTTAAATATTTTGTTGTTATATTTTTGTTTGGAGGATAATGTATTTTCTGGAGGAGATGACATATGTAAAGCAGTATCATTTGTCATATTATGGATAATCATATTAGAATCATTAGTTGAAGTATCCTTTATAGCGTTAGTTCTTAATATATTTAAAGGATTATTAAAACTGTTACGTGTATCAACATTACCAGCATTACCAGCATTACCAGCATTACCAGCATTACCAGCATTACCAACAGATAATCCTTGTGGTAATGTAAGTGCAGGTATATCGGATAAATCCTTTTTAGCAACCATTACATGTTGCGGTGATTGAGTATAGTTATTTGTCAAATTATGTTTGTTAAAAGGATTTGCCGTGACTATAGTTGAACTATCAAAAACGTTACTGCGTTTTTTCTTCTTATTTTTAACAACATTAGAATTCCTCTGTTCCCTAGTTTTATTACCAGTTTCATAAGTTTCAATAGTATTTGAGTTGAATAGGCGGGAAAAGAACCCTTTAGACTTAGTAGAAGGTAAATTAATATAATCTGGTGTGCTAGGTGGTTTGGGAGGTGACACAAAAATATCCAATTTATTTTTCTGTATAGATTTCTGTATAATTTTATGTGTAATCTTAGGTAACTTATCATATGTTTTATAATCATTATTGTATAAAAATGGGTTTTTATCTTCAATATTATGTAAAGGATTTACAACCTTATTAATTATATTTGAATTAATAGTTCCTTTATGAGGAGAATAAGTATTAGTTGGAGAGATTAATCCATCATTAAAAAGTCCTCCAAACTTAGGAGAAATAGTATGCGATTTGTTATTATTAATGTTAGAATCTGAATGTCCATCTGAATGTCCATTTGAATGTCCATCTGAATGTCCATCTGAATGTCCATTTGAATGTCCATCTGAATGTCCATCTGAATGTCCATTTGAATGTCCATCTGAATGTCCATCTGAAGATCCGTCAGATATTGAACGTCCTTCCAAAGAATTGTATAAATGTTTATTATTTTGCGATGGATAACAATTACGATTATATAACATTTCATTATTGTCATTTGTATGTTTAACTGATGCACAAACATATTTTTGTGTTACCCAATCTATGACTTCTTGGTCAACTATAACATTATCAGATGAATCTTTAATACAAACATATTCTTCATTATTTATATGACATTGTAATACATTGTAAATATCTTTTATAAGATCTTTTATAAAGTGTCCATTATTAAATCTTCCAAATTCAATAATATTTCCATTTGGGTCGTAATGTAATCCAATTCCATGCGCTAAACTTTGGTTCCAATTCCCTTCAAATTGTCTTTTTCCATTAGTAAAATAATAAATTCCTTGTCCATGGAATTGATTATTAAACCAGTTTCCTCTGTATATTTTTTGCTCGTTAGAGTTATATAATGTTCCACAGCCATTTATCGAATTCAATGAAAACGCACCAACATAATAATCGCCATTTGTATATGTAAGTTTACCATTGCCGTGTTGTTCATCAAATTTCCATTCACCATCATATGATACACCATTAATTCCAATAAGTTTTCCCTTACCGTGTCTAACATCATTTTTCCACATTCCAACATATATTGATCCATCAGGATATGTAATAGTCCCTGTTCCGTTCATAGTATCATCTGTAAAATCTCCCAAATATGTAGAGTTATCTCTCCAAATTTGTTTTCCTGAACCGGATCGTATATATTTAATGTTTCCTTGAACCCATTTTTTTTTAACATTACCAACATAATAATATGGATCTGTAGTATCTTCTACAACACTTAAAGGTATGACTTTTATTTTACTTTTACTCAATCCCATATATAATAATATAACAAAAAATTTAATAAATTTATACATTCTTTATTTAAATTATCAATTAAATTATTAATTAAATTCTATTATCATGTTTAATCAAATAATTTTGAAAAGATATATGACGAGCAGTTATCAATATATTCAATAAACGTTTTATATAATTGTTTGGAAGTATTGCTTTTATGATGTAATACCTCGATACAGGTATGGTTATCAAGAGTAGTTATATTTATAGTGAAAACCTTTTTGTCTGAACTATCTATAATATTTTTTGTATAAGATATACAAATCTGTATCGTGTCATCATATTTTGAATATATTATAGTATTATTTTTGTTCTCAATACAAATAAAATCATTCATTGAATATTTAATAAAACGATGTAATTTACATATATATTTTTTAGTTGCCTTTTTATGAATATTCATATTCATACCCATTATGAATATGAATTATGAATATGAATTATGAATATGAATTATGAATATGAATTATGAATATGAATTATGAATATGAATTATGAATATGAATTATGAATATGAATTATGAATATGAATTATGAATATTAATTTTGTAAAATGAGTAATACTCAAATCAATATTATATGCCTCAATTATATTTGGTTGTAACAATATAAAAGTATTTAAATTATTTCAATTTTATTTGGAAGGTGTATAAAACCAGGACGATAAAATTGAAGTGTTGAAAACTTTTATATAGATACAAACACACCCATCTAAAATAAATCTTAAAATATATTTGACAAATATATAGTAATATATATAACATCATTAACTATCCTAACACCACTAATATGGCAGCATCTACCCCCAAGCATGTTGAATATCACCCACACAATCCCCTATCTCACACAGATCATGAGTTAGATGGTACTGGTCCTGAACATTGCGAAAATTGTCGCTATCACGGAACAGATAATGATGGATTTTGGCGAGGGTATTGTTTAAATTGTGCCGAATACCAATACTACTTTATGTTTGGATTTGGATATAGTGATGGGAAAGAAACAACATATGACGAATATATAACTCAAACAGCACCTCATACGAAGGTATACAAGTCGTTGTTAAAAAATGTTATAAGTTGGGACGTTTATTGCGGATATAATATAAGCACCACCTCGACATCGGGTGTTGCATCAGAAAATTTGTATACAGGAACTCCACAAGAAAAATATAACAAAGGGTATATGGACGCCGAATACTACGCATATAGTCAGGAAACGGAAGATACAACGAGCGAAGAAATATGCGATAGTCCATAAATTCCACGTATATTTCACGCATATTCCACGTATATTTCACGTTCCATTGGAATATTCATCTTGTAAATTTAGAACGAACCCATTGAAAACGCCTAATTATTTTGCGACATCGGGTCTTACGCACAATGATATTAGTATTATTATTATTATTCCTTTTACTACCAACTCCGGTAATACATCGCGGAACTACATTTTTATTATTTTTTATTTGAAACCAGTGTCTATTTTCCCGCCTATTTTCCCGCCTATTTTCAAATGACCTACTATTATTTTTATTAAATATTCCCCAACACTTTTGCGAATGCTGTCTTGTTGACCGCGTTTTAGTGTGCGCAATTATTTCCGCCATATTCTTATAACCTTGGGTAAACGTCTCCTTGTTATTCCAAAGAGAGCTTATTAAATGTTTTTCAATTTTGCGAACGGATGATTTATATTCAGGACGTCCAGGTTGAATTCCGCATTCAAAATATTTCATATTGTGCGCTTCTGCAAAACTGGTTGCACACTCAACCGACACACTCCTATTTTGCTCCTTATCCACGTGGGTTCCAATTAAAACTTTAATAATAGGCTGTTCTACACTATTAGAATGTATCACATCCAACCATTTTGTAACATTTTCAAAGGATGTTTTATTTGTTATATCAAAGAATATTAATACACCAGTAATATCTCTAAAATATGATTTTATAATTGGTCGAAATTGAATACCTCCTGCCGTATCCCATGTATACAATTTAACAATAGCATTACCGTAATCAGTATATATTTTATTATAAAAATCAACTCCAATAGTAGGGTTATATTCGGATGGGTAATATGTTAATGGATTGTGTATAGTGTGAATAAATGCGCTTTTCCCAACCTGTGCATCTCCGGTGGTCGCAATCTTAAATAAATAATCATATGTCATACTTATCTTTTACTATGTAATCATATAAATATAATTTTAAATAATAATGTATAGTAACATATTACACATAAAAAAATGGAATTTAAAAATGAATATGGAGAGAATACAACGCAAACATCGGGGTCTGATGCTCCAATTATAATAGTAATATTTTTAGTATTGATAATAACATATATATTTTCATATATCGAAAATTAAATAATTCTAATCATCTAACCAATAACCTGTACATTACGCAAATGTTCGTTTACCTGGTTAATATATTGAAGGTGTTGGTCTTCTTCATTAATAATTTCTCCAACAATTTCTTGGATTCTATGTATAATTTCAACAAAATGACCTCTATGACGGCGAAGAATACTATTAGCATTTCGCACAACATTAAAATGAATTGGCATAAATTGAGCATTAAAATGACCAATATTCATTGTTCGGTGAAATGGACTAACCCACAAACCATTATGGATGGTTTCTTCTAAAAACATTCCGTGTGCATTGGTTATAGTAAGGTCACAACCCATATTAACAAGTTCAGATAAGATATTAGCAGCCGATAAATTATTCCATTGTACGATACTAAATACCAATGTTTCTCCATTAAATTCGTGATATCTAGTGTCGTTTAAAAACTGCTTGAACATTTCTTCAGTAGGAAACATACCACCATTTTGTATATCGCGTAGGCGCGTAAGAATGCTATTAACTTGACCACAACATGCCAGATAGCGCAAATAATATTGTTCAAACTTATAATGAAAATGTTCGCGGTCTTCAAGATCTCCTTGAAACAGGTTTATAATGGGTTCATTAAACAATAATTCTCGTGAAAATACACGCCAAAACTGGTAACGAGATAACATAGGAACTTGTGTTATCGCCTGTTCAGGTGTCAAATATGTATACTCTTCAATATCAATATCATTATCATTATCATTCTGATTATCATTCTGATTATCATTTTCATTCACAAATGCATTCATATTTACATTATCGTTAAATTGATTATCGTTAAATTGATTAAAATGAACTTGTTCTTGTTGAATAGCAGCCATTTTATAAGTATAGTAAGGTAGTAAGGTAGTAAGGTAGTAAGTATTTTTCCAAAATAGGTTTGGTATTGCGTAAGTATATAGTTGTTTAAGTATTCTAACTATGTGAAAAGTATATCAATTTTTTCTACATCTTGGGAAAAAATAAAATTTCCAATGAAAACACAAATTATATTTCAAATTATATTTCAAATTATATTTCTAATTTGTAATATGCATAGGATACCACCCCCAAATTTTTCCAGCATAATCAGTGCTATATGCTAATAACCATCCCAAAATAAAGAAAAGGTTATCTCCCAAAATATTAGTAATAGAGTCAGCACTGGGTTTTCCTCCAGGCCAATAATATAATTGGTTAATTAATTTCATGCCAATTTTAGTATTCTCTCCAATTTCAAATAAAAGATGCAATAAAAATGCATAAAACAATGAAAAGTTCCAAAAATACATTATAATACCAACAGCAATGTGTAATAAACTATATTGATCTGCCAAGTATAATCCCATATATAGTATATCAATAATTTAAAAAATTTATATCCAATAAAACATCAACGTAGTTATATATGCCTTCGTCTAATATATATTCAGTTAACATCAACTTAAAGACAACTATATATAGTATAGTGTAGAGGAAAGCATACGAACCACTAATCCTAATAGAAACATACAGCAATCACAAAACCCCCAAATTACGATTAACTGACTAACATCAGTTGTTTCTAGCATCGCAAGGATATAAAATATAGGTTATAAATAATAAGGTTGATTATATTATAACGAGTGCCTCAATATAATATATAATTTAACAAGTTATTTATATTTTAATAATGGTGGGAGTTTGGCTTGGGAGTTTGGCTTAGGGAGTTTGGCTTAGGGAAAGTAGAAGAGATAATTAGAATCATACAGCAATTAAAATTTTAATTTTATTTAAAACCAATGGTTCTAGCATAAATGCTTGGATGCCCGAGTGGTCTAAGGGGTTGGATTTAAGACCCAATGTGTTCGCACGCGTGGGTTCAAATCCCACTTCAAGCAAAGCTTTTATAGCGCCCTAGCTCCCATAGCATAGCTGGTTAATGCGTTCGACTGTTAATCGAAAGATCGTTGGTTCAAGTCCAACTGGGAGCGCTTACTTTTAAAATAAGTTTAATTAAAAAACTTATTTTATCACAAATACTTTGTAACATCAAAGTTTTATATCTTATTATGTAATATATGATGAACGTGGAATTAATTGCTCTGTTAGTTATAATTAATAAAATATAAAATGATTACCGTTTGCGTTTTTTTCGTTTGGTTTGTTTGCGTTTTTTAACACGGCGTTTCGGTTTTTTGGTTTGTTTGCGTTTTTTAACACGGCGTTTCGGTTTTTTGGTTTGTTTGCGCCTTCCGCCTCCATGAACCAACTCCACACCCCCCCAATCTTTACATAAACACCATTCAAAAATATCTCTAAGAAAGTCAGCATTAAAAAAACTAATATATTTTTCTGGGCTGACTCCTGTTTCGATTTCTGTGAGGTGTAAATCAATCAATTCTATTAATGCCCTCTTATTTAGTTGAACCCATTTTAATATATTCCCCGCTTTGTTTTCTGCTAAAAAATCAACTTCTGTTAGCGGGTTTATTGTTGGCATATAAAATATGTTCTCTTTTGTTGTTGGAATTAATACGTTATATATCCCATGCTTGTTTTGGCATATTATAAAGGTGTGAGCATTATTCACGGCGGTAAGCAGCAATTGTTTGTTATGTTGGTCTGCTATATTCTTGACTAATTCTGCAAACATGTAGGTTGCATGTGTTGTTGTTGCTCCTGACACTACCAACTTGGTCTTTCCCCACTTTTCACCTTCTCCTGACACTACTGCCACCAAACCCAGCCCCGCCCACCCTCCTGCTGCTGCTGCTGCTGCTGTTCCTGTTCCTGCTGCTGCCATTATATATATATATATATATAATTTTTAATAACGCATATATATCCCTAAATATAATATTTATACGTTATCTGTTAGTACTTCGAGTGGCATTATATATTTGTTTTATAGGAAATATATTTCGTGTAAAATTATGCAGAAATAGTGAAGAACCACCATTATACCTTCTCCTATTGCTGACCAAAATCCAGTCCAAAATCCAGACCAAAATACAATAAATATAGAAACAGTTTAAAGAGAAGAATATATAATATATTGTAATAGGAAACACACAGCACACACTTAATTTCAGCTACGGTAATATGAGTTCAAATCTCATCATTATTCAAACGAATAATGTAGTATAATAATAGTACGCCGTATTTTATTGTTTCTTGCATTAATCACAGACCACACAATAGCATCGTAGCTCAGACGGAAGAGCGCCAGGCTCATAACCTGGAAGCCGATAGATCGAAACTATCCGATGCTATATATCCTCAACACTTCACCATTACAAATTGTATGCTCCCGTAGCTTAGTAGGTAGAGCACCGTGCTTATAGCTTTAATTGCTATGAATACGAGGATTTAACCCCTCAATAGCACATCTTATGATACGCGGAGGTCGTGGGTTCGATCCCCACCGGGAGTACTCTGTCCGTGTGGCGCAATTGGTAGCGCGTGAGACTTCTAATCTCAAAGTTGCGGGTTCAAGTCCCGCCACGGATTTTCATAAAAATAGTTTCAATCAATATTTTATTTTTATTCATTAAATAAAATTAAAATACTTATATATATGTGGCAATTTATAATAGGATTTGGTGTCGGTATCTATGTAGGAGGAATATATGATTGTAAACCAACAACAGATTTCATAATAAAGTGTATTAAAAATGTTATACCAAAGGAAGCACTTCCCACAAAAAAATAATTAACAAAAATAATTAACAAAAATATGTTAATTTTATATCACTTTTGAATATTGTAGATAACAATTACGGATAATTATAATCTGATACTTGTGGAACACCATAATTTACAACAGTCGCGTGATTTTGATCTGATACACTATCAGTGGGAATAGTATTCAAATTGGTAATATTATCGGTTAATAATATAGTAATTTTATATGTTCGTTTAGGTATAGGATTTGGACGATTGGTTAGAATATGTTGTGTTGGTGAAGGTGTAATAGAAAATAAATAATTAATGGTATCACCTTCAATAAAGGGAACAGGTTGTATGTCTACCGTATCAATAATACCATTAGTTGAAACGTCTAATCGCTCAATGCATTTCTCTGCTATTTGCAGCATAATATTTCGTGTGATATTTGAATTAGAAATATCAGAATTTGATAACCCATTACCAGCATTATAACAATTAGATAATATGGTTTCAATATTTACTTTATTGTTCCATCCAAAAACCTCTATTTCATCCTTCATTTCTGTAATATTAGTAAATAGTCCTGTGGCATGTGGAGTATTAAACAGCATATATCCTAGATATCTTACAAAATCGTGTTTAATAAGATTAGAATAACTCTGAACACCATTAAGTATAAGTGCATTAAGGGAATGTGTATGGTCCATCATAGTATGAGCAGGATTAATTTCTGGATACAATGATGAAATTACATTATATGATATATCTGCCATAGGGTCGGATAAAATAGCACTAGGCAAGGTATTATTACTAATATCAGTAGTTTTAAATTGAAAAATATCTCTAAACAATGATAATGATACATTAATAACGCTTATTGCATCATAACAATACGAACAATCATTGCATTCAGAACATAATTGGAATTCAACAATAGACATAAATTATATTTATATTTACAAAACATTAAAATTGAAATCTAAATTACGACTAGTATTTATGTAACCTTTGAATAATACAATAGAATATATTGTATTATCATATTAATAGTGTTATTGACATAACATTCACCAACAACCCAATTTTAAAAATGGCGTGTGCTTCATCCTCGCCATCCTCATCATCTTCTGTAATAACTTTTACTCATAAACTTCTCCAAAATGAAAAAGAAACAGCAACTGAACTAAGTCATAATTTTGGTATAAGCACTATTAAAGTAAGAACAACAGAACTATTAAATAAAAAATATCATATAGTAATTACCTTTGATCGTTCTGGTTCCATGTCATATGTTATGGGAGAAGTAAAACATACAATAAAAAATATGTTGAATTATTTATGTGAGGTAGAATGCGATATTTGTATAACCATTATGTTTTTCGACCACGAACTTACTATTTTGGAAAAAAATATTAATTTAACTGATGAGACTAAAAACGAAATGATGGTTCAAATAGAAAAATTGGATTCTCGTGGAATGACTAATTTCGAAAAACCATTTCAAAAGATTACCGAATTATATATGGATGATATGCAAAATATTCATATATTTATGACAGATGGAAATCCAAATGAAGGTAAAACTACAACAGACCAATTATATGATATATTAGATAAGCGTTATGAGCATAATTTTATGGGTTTTGGTGTAGGTCATAATGAACAAATGTTATATGCACTTACAGAAAAAACCAATGGCAATTATTACTTTATAGATTCAATAGAAAACGCTGGTATGATTTATGGAGAAGTATTGAATAAAATATTGTATCGCCGATTTGAAAATATTACATATTCGACTGATGAAAAAAACGCAATACAATTTTATAATTATAAAACGAATGAATGGTCTAATACATATGTAGTAGGTTCGGCTGGCAGTGAAGATACATTTACGACACATTTCCGGTTCCTTTGGGATATACCTTATAAATCACTTCCATTAACATTTAATGTAACCTATAATGATCTAATTTCCTCTACTACTACTCCAATTATTCATACTAGTAATATAACAGAACAAGAATATCATCCCAATGTAGAAATTTCTGCAGATATGCGTAATGTAGATGTAGAAAAGTATTATTATCGCCAATTAGTATTGGAAAAAATGTTTGTTGTAAATAAAACAAATAGCCAAACAACATCCCACTCAATGTCTTTACTTCAAACTAATAGCACAACACCTATACACAATTATTATGACGAAATAGAAACCTTATTTAGTAAAATTAAAACATTTATGGAGGTCAAAGAACTAACCGAGGATTTATTTATGAAACAATTGCTAGACGATCTTTCCATATTGTTTCGTTCACAGCGAAATCCAACAATGGCAGCGTATGGGTTAGCGCGACATATCAGTCAGGGTGCTCAGCGAGCATATAACGTGGTGAATATGGCCCCTCAAAATATCCAAAATCAAATGAATATTAGCCCTTCTGTATATCAAACTCAAAATCAAAATTGTTTTCCTTCAATGCCACTTCAGTCAATGAATAGCATAGATCCTCAACAATACATGCAAACAAATCAAGTAGCATGGGGAGGTGGTAGTAGTAGACGATCAAGCGGTTTGATGCAACAAACAAGTTTAAACTTTAATGAGAATGAATTGAATGATGATGCTACTTTAGATCCAACATCGTATAGTGATGCTAAACCTACATCTCAAATTTTACAACATACTTTATCGCAAGAAGCAACAAGCGTATATACAAGTCCTCACAGAACAAAAATAATGAAAAAAGTATCTGGACGAAAATAAGTGAATAATCATACAAAACATTCCAATAAAAACATTCCAATAAAATATTCCAATAAAACAGTAGTTAGGAATATGATTTTAATAGTGAATATATTTAAAAACTTTTTTTTAAAATATATTATAATAATATAACTAAATGTCTGATATTGTAGAATCTGTAGAATCTGTAGAATCCATTGAAAATGTCGTAGTAGTAGAAACTGAAAACATTACTCTTGAAAGTATATCAGAAGTAGAAGCACCAACATCAACACCAACATCAACATCAACACCAACACCAACACCAGCACCAGCACCAACGCCAGAACCAACATCAACACCAGCAGCTAATAAACCAACAGTAACAATAACAGATTACGATAGTGATGAAACATACACACAATCATTTAATGTTTTAAAACATAGGATTAAGCATATGGAAGTAAACGCTCAAAATTTAATGATAATTATGCGATATGCAATGGAAATAGTAGAATTAACACAATTAAAAGGTGAAGAACAAAAACAACTAGTGCTTCGCCTATTAAAACAAGTTGTGATAGATGCTCCCATAAGTGACGATAAAGAAAAATTATGTCTGGATATGATAAATAACGGAGTGTTGGGTCAAAGTATAGATTTATTAGTTGATGCAACACAAGGTAATATTAATATAAATAATGCAGTTGAATTAGCGCAAAATTGTTTTTGCACTGTATTTAAAAGCTTTATGAATAAAAAATAAAAAATAAAAAATAAAAAATAAATTATAAATAATATTATTCCTCTACAATAATATTATTCCTATACAATAATATTATGTCACTGGACCACTCCACCCCGATTGCGTCAGTGCCTCTAAAAATCACATACATCCCCAACAAACTCCATAGTATCATTTATTACAAGATCTATATTTTTTTCAATATTTTGTGTAGTGTCATTCACCAACTGGTATTCACCCCCCTCATTCAAAGTATTTACGCTATTTGGTTCTTGTAATCCATTCCAAATAGTCGTAGTATCATATATTTTTGCAGTAACTAAATAGGGATTCATATTTGAACTGGGTCTTCTATCTTCAAAGTAACCGCACTCATTCTGTAATGTTTCGTTTCCGATTCTCACAGATGTCCCTCTATTAGCAACACCCCAAGAAAACATATCAAATGATGCAGTTTCGTGTTCTCCAGTCATTCTTTTTTCGTTTCCAGCGCCATACACAACCATATGTTCTGTATGTCGTGAACCCAACTTAGCAATTGCTTCATGTATATATTCCAATCCAGTTTTACCATTCCCATCTCCTTTACGCATATATTTTGTGCTATAGTTGGTATGACATCCAGAACCATTCCAATCTCCCTCTAATGGTTTTGGATCTAAAGATACACTAACATCATGTTTTTCAGCAACACGTTCCAATATATATCTACTCATCCATAAATGGTCTCCTGAATCAATTCCAATTGAAGGTCCAATTTGATATTCCCATTGTCCAGGTGCAACCTCGGCGTTTATTCCACATATTTTAATACCAGCCATTAAACAGCACATCATATGTTCATTTGCGATTTTTCTTCCAAATGCGTTTTCAGCACCAATACTACAATAGTATTGTCCTTGGGGAGAAGGAGGACATTTTAAATCTATAAATCCTAATGGCAATTTTCTCACACGATGCATTAAAAAATATTCTTGTTCAATCCCAAACCAAGGTTCACTATCTCCATTTTCTAATTTAGTATCAAATATTTGCGTAGCATATGGGCGATGATTATTGGACAAAGGTTCTCCTTTTGGAGTATACGTTTCACATAAAACCAAATAACTACCAGCAGTGCGAAATGGATCTCTAAATATAGAAACCGGTTTAATTATAACTTCTGAATCGTGTCCAGATGCTTGTGCTGTAGAACTACCATCATAATTCCAATTAGGTATGTGTGGAAGTAACAAACTATTTAAATCTTTCACACTTGTAACTTGAGATAAAGACTGTGGCATAATATCTAAAATTCTAGTTTTAGAACGTAAATTGTTGTTTCCACCAATCCATACATATTCACAAATAACAACCATTTTATATATTATATTATATAACATTTAAATATATTTACCGATTAATAAATAAATAATCCATAAATAAATAATCCATAAATAAATAATCCATTAATAAACCACTATACTAATTTTAATTAATATCATTTATATGTAATGATAATACATTTATGCACGTCGTTATTTTTAGTAGTATCAATGACATTAACTAATACAGTGGGTAATTACGCTATTCATAGAACATATATAAATAATATACCACCATTATTTGATGTACTCCATGAATTATTTCCACCAATATCACCCCTAATAGTTGATATTAGTTTATTAATTGTGAATGGTTCAGTTATTATATTGTGTTGTTATCATAGTTATATTAAGAAAACTCTGCGTTATTTTGATACATTATGTTTAACAATAGGTAGTTTATATTTATTGCGTTGTTTATGTATTTATACAACATATCTACCGCCTCCGGTTAATTGTGAATTTGAAGACACAAAAGAATATTGGACTGTTATTAGAAAAGATTTCTGTGGTGATTTAATGTTTTCAGGTCATACATTTCAGTTTGCCGTAGGATGTATTTATATATATTTATTATATCCTAACAATTGGATAAAAATAATTGGTTCATTGGCAACAATAATATATGGTATTTTGGTATCAGTAAGTCGGTTGCATTATACTATTGATATAATAGTTGCTATTATAACAACATTATTAATTCATCAAAATGTAGAATATTATTATAATAGATTGCTTATACGTTCTAATGCAACTGAAGATGAGGGTTCATCATAATAAAAAAGTTTTATTAGTTATGCTTTTATACGTTATTACCTAATTATCTTTCTAACTTCAAATACAGTCCTAATTAAGTCTCTCTTATGTTGCTGTATCAACCTACAATACTGATCAAGACTACGAGTATTTTCTCCAAACCCTTCCATTTCAAACCGAAAGACATCCACATTATCTGTTTGTCCAATGCGATGACTACGCGCAATTGCTTGATCTTCTACACACGGGTTCCAATGAGGACTTACAAAATACACCTCTTTAAATTGTTGAAGATTAAGACCTTCACAACAGGTTTTAATCTGAAGAATAACAACATCATATGATGTATCGCCCAGAATAAGTTCGCGCGCCGTTTTCCCTGTTCGTCCATCAATATACCCAACCTTCATATTTTCTCCATTTGATTTATGTATTAACTGAATACTGGATAACAACCAGTCAATTTCTCCACGAAAATGACAAAACACCAATTTTGATCGCGAGTTATCTTTTCTCTCGTAAATTTTACCAAGCACAGCATTTAATTTGCTTGTTTCTGAAAATGAAATATCTGTATCAAATCGTGTATCTTCGGTATCAAATTTATTGTGAATAGCACGTTCAATAAGTTCTGGCAAAACACACATTTGTTTCATACGAAGTAGTGCAGACAGAGAACAACTGGATAGATTTGCAATTTCAGGGCGAACGTAATGTGTTGAAACACCAGTTCCTCCAAGTCTAGAATGAACTTCAATCGCCAATTGTTTTTCGTCTGAACTTTCCCATGGAACAGTAACTATCGTATCGGTAAGCGTAGGTAATGAAATGTGAACATCATCCTTTGTCCTTCGCAAAATAAAATGCGATCGTATAGTTTTAATACCTTCATCAGTCCCGGAAAACTCACGTGGAACTCCCATAATATTACAAAGATTAATAAAGTCTCGTTTTTTATTTTGAATAGGTGTTCCAGTAACAAGCCACTTAATGGATGATTGTATCTTCATAGCACCCTTATATTGTGCTGTCTTATTATTTCGCAAATGGTGTACTTCATCATATATTACACGTCCCCATTTGATTTTAGTAAGAGGACTATGTACTTCTATTTGTTCATCTTCATCAATGCGGCGCTTGCGTGTTGCGAGGGTTCCATATGTAGTAAGTACAATTGGACTTGATGCTAATTTTTCTAATGTAATTGAGCGTTTTTGTACACCATGATATACAACTGGGGTAACTTTAAAAAGTCGCGTGATTTCATTTTTCCACTGAGGAACCAGAGCTGGAGGGAGTACAATAAGTGTGTTTGTCTTGGATGTATTGTGAGCAATTATAACACCCAACATCTGTATTGTTTTTCCTAACCCCATTTCGTCTGCCAATAATCCTCCACGAACATTCCACAAAGGTTCATTAACAAGTTCTTGTCCTAAAAGCCATCGCACACCGTCAAATTGGTGTTTCTGTTTTTTTAAATTTTCAGAAGCAATAGATGGATGATCCAACCATTTTTCAAACCGCACCATAGCAGCATCAACGTATGATGTAGTTGCCATTATGAATGATTAAAATTAATTATTAAATTTGTAATTAATCAATGTAAATTAATCAATGTAAATTAATCAATGTAAATTAATCGATGTCACATTACAATGAGTGAAATGTCACATATTAAGTATTTGTACATAGGTGCGTTATGTAAAAGAATTTCAATTTTTTTTTAAGTTATGCCATAACTCTCTAAAGAAAAATACGGTTGTTACCTTGAATAGTTTATTAAAATATTATAATCGGTAAATCGGTGTTTGTAAAAAAAAATTGAAATACTTTTTCGACACATATATAACTCAACCACAAATATCTAATGCTACACGTATGTCAAAATAAATAATATAACTATATATAACTACAAAAAGTGTTTTTCGACAATCAATAAAATTATGATGTCTCAAACTTCTCATTCATCTCGTTATTCATCAACTTGCGGTGCAAAGCGTTACAAGAAGTTTTGCAAGTTTTGCTGCGACGCAGGAAAGAGCGAGGATGTTTTCACCAGTCATTACCTGCGCGAATCAACCAACACCGACGCCAACGTGGTATGTCCAACACTTCTTGCTATGGAATGCCGGTATTGTCACAAGGCAGGACATACCGTCCGTTATTGTCCAAAGTTGGCAACACCAGCAACACCAGCAACTGATGGGGACGGATGGTCATCTCCTCATGCACACAAGGTTCATAAACGTGGCAAGCACATTCACCCCACCACCACGCCTCGAATCGTGTTTGACACAGAAATTGTGAAAAAGTCCGATACGAAACCAATCCCAGCACCAAAGACTAAAACTCCTTTGCGAAGCATGAGTGAAAATCGATTTGCTGTTCTAGCGGAGGAAGATGAACTCACACCAATGACTTCTGATTTTCCCACCCTCGGACGGACTGTTCCATCATTTTCCAAATGCACACGTTCTATAACAAAACTCGGTGTATGGAGCAAACCTTTGACCATTTCTACTGCCCCAATGAAGACCAAGACGACCAAGACGACCAAGACGACCAAGAAGACCAAGAAGACCGTAACATTCCAAATGTCATCGTCTGTTCCACAAGAAGAGCAGATGGCAATGATGGAAGCAACTATTAATCATCAACGTAGTCAAATCGATAGACTTCGGGAGAAGAAATCGGTTCTCTTTATGGATAAACATTGTCCCACACGACCATTGTCGTCGTTATCTGGAGACAAAACTCATTTGACGGCAATTTTGGCCACTGAAGAACTTTCCTCTTGTGAACCAGAGACACAAACAGAAATGTCGTGGGGTGATGTAGATGATGAAATGTCGTGGGGTGATATATGTATGTAATAAAACCAAAAAACAAAACCAAAACCAAAACCAAAAACAAAACCAAAAACAAAACCAAAAACAAAAAACAAAACCAAAAACAAAAAACAACCTTTTTTATTTTATAAATAACAAATCCAATTCTTATAAATAAATAAATAACATCCTGTTTTTTCACATTTGTCCTTCATACGTTTTGTTATTTTAGATTTTTTAATATGATAACTATCTTTCATTTTATTATTAAAATCATTAATAATACCAATCATTTTTTCATCTGTTAAATTATTATTTTCTATTTCTTTAAAATATTCAGTTAATTTTTGTATCATAGCATCACGATTTTCATTCGGTTTGTTACTATTTTTATTTGGACTAAAATGTACTTTATATTTTGTTTGAAAATAATTACATGTATTTTCAATATTATTACGCAAAGTTAATTCTTGTTCAGCTTCTGTATATAATTCAGGAACTGGAACACACATATTAATTTTTTTAAATTTATGACTAATATATAATTCGTTATATACATTTACAACATCAACAATAATATTGTAATTGTTTGTTTTTTCATTGTGTTTATTTAATGTTGCTTGTAAATCTAGTGTATATAATGCCGTTAGACGATGGATACCATCATAACAAATCCATTCCTTATTCTTATTTTTAAATATGTAAATTATTCCATCTATATATGTTTGTTTTTTTAATTGTTCACATATTTGAGGTATTCTACAAATATCAGGAGGGCGATTTTTCCCCCAATTTTTAATATTTAATTTTTTTAAATGTTCCCATGTTGTTAAAAATACACTATTAGTATTGGTTATTTTATATAATAATTGTGGCTTTATATTTTCCTTCATTTTAAAATTAGTTTCCATTATTATTATTATAATAATATTTATGTATTATTTATATAATAATCATTTTTAATATGATACTTATTTATAACTTATTTATATAATCCAAATGTTAAAACAAGATATAATAAATTTAATGTTGAAAATAAGAAAAGAATATACAACTAGTTATAAACATACTAGAAATCAAACTATAATGTTGAATTTATTTCAACAATTTAATTTAAATATATTAAAAAACATTCATATATATTTTTCAGATGAAACTAACCAATTAGTTGATTCAAAATGTATAATTAGAAATATATTTTCTACTTTTTCACATATCAATATAATACTTCCTATTTTTAGTTATGAATATAATTGTTTATTACATAAAATATATACTTCTAAGACACCCTTACATAAAAATGAGATGGTGGGATTATTAGAACCCAACACACAGAATATTGTATTAAATACACAGATAATCGATATGATAATTGTACCGGTATTAGCATTTGACAATACAGGATATAAAATTAGTTATAATAATGAAGAATATGAAAATCATTATAATTTTTTTTTAAAAACCCATTATAGTTTAAAAGTTGGAATATGTTTTGAAGATGCATTAGAAGTGCCAATTACAGATAAAAACAATGATATTATGTTAGATTATTGTATAACTCCAAATAAAATATATAACTTTCTGGATGATATAATAATCGATCCTGTTACAGAAAATCGTATTATAGAGTTATCATTACCTCTGGGTGAAGCACGCAATCCTTATATTTCATATTCGGATTCTCATAAAAACTAAAAAATTTCGGTTCTATTAAAGTCCATGGTAATGATGTTGCTAATAATCCCATTTTAACATATACACAGGCAACTAATGCAGAACACCAAAAAGTATTGGTTTTTTGAACATTACCAATATCCAAATGAAATTCTGCCTTAATCCAATCAAATGGATCAATATCATATGGTTTATTTTTGACTATATTATAGGCAAATTTGACTTTTTCATTGAATGCACCATGTTCAATATCGCGTGTGGTTAAACATACATTTTCTATATGTTCATTAGTAGTATTCGTTTTAGTATTTACCTCTGGGGTTTTTTCAAGATCTAATTTACGATAATATACTGTATTTTTAACATTTTCCAAAGTATTTTTTACACATTCAATTTTAGATATTTGAACACCAAAAGTTATTTTACCAGTATCGCACGCAGATATATCTTCATACCCAGATTCTAATATATATACACCAGTTAACTCTGGATTTATATATATTGGTGATTTAAGGATCATAGCAACATGAGAAAATTTACTTCCAGTAAAAAATTCAATTGCACGAGAATACCATTCTTTTTTGTCAGAGAATAAAATTAAATCGCCGGTTTGACAAGTGTCTAAAAATGTGTTCCAATCCATAGTTATATAATAAACATCAGTTTTATATATTTATTGAATGAATATATAAAACATTGGAAATATTTATGTATCCTGCACTGTATTTTTATTTAGTATTCTAATATGTTTATTATGTTTCCAATGTTTCTTGCGCATTTTTCGCGCGTGTTTTCGTTTATTGCGTAATTTTTTTTCTTGATATTCAATTTCACGCTCCTCTTTATCTATTCTACGCATTTCTGTTTCACATTTCTCAACTTCTAATATATGATCTATGTGTTTTAAATTTGTAATAGTAATATCGTGTGGAATACACAATTTTGATAAAATAATATCAGCAATGTCCGACTTTTCGTTCATTTTATGTGTAAGTATTGTGTAAAATCTCGTAAGTATTGTGTAAAATCTCGTAAGTATTGTGTAAAATCTCGTAAGTATTAAGTTTTCAATGCGTTAATTACCCCTAGAGTATATCAATTTTTTTAAAATGCTTATCACCAATTCTCCTAAACATACCTACATAGGGAAATATCATATATTTTCTATAAAAAAAATCTTACATATATGTAATGGCATTTATAAGTATAGCTTGTTTATCATTTTACGTAATGTTATGCATCGGTGTAACAATGCGCGAATATTGCTATAATCGTAACAATAAACCCTAGTTTTTATTTTTTCCTTATTTTCCTTCTTTTCCTAGATATTGATCGTGTGCGTCCCCTTCCTTTTTTATGACTTCTAGTTTTTCGCCTATTTCGCCTATAACCTCCCATAGACTTATATGCAGTTGTATTGAGTATTTGTTCAACTTTTTGTTGAACATTTTGCATAAGTTCTTTTTGATGAGGAATTACATCACACATTTCTTTATATTTTGTAACCAATGAAGGTACATCCAATGAAGGATCCAATATTTTACATGAAGAAATATATGCATTCCCAATGTATATTAAAGCAGCATCAATTAAATTTTTAAAAAATTGTTTGTCTAATAGTTGAGTTCCATGTTCAAAAACACAAATTTGCGATGATTGTTTTTGTTTTAAATATCGTACAATAAAATTAATATAATGTTCAAATTCTTTATCAGGGGTAACTGATGTTTTAATATATATAGAATCGTATATGTTAGATAATGCATTTAATACAAATATTTGTGTATTTTTAGGATCTTTCGTAAGCGAGAATATACAATCAAATTTATTATGAATCAGTTTATAGTAAGTATTCCATGTATAGTTAGTTGGTAAAATTATCTGAAATTGTTTTTCATTAGAGATTTTCTGGTATAAATCCATTAATTTTAAACTTAAATGATTTTTATTTTCAAGAAGATACAATAATAAAGCATTTATATATGTATTTTTAGTATCAATCGTATAAGAAGGCAGTGCCTCAGCCATATATATATATATACTTTTGAAAAAAGTATAACAAAATAACATACTTTTGAAAAAAGTATAACAAAATAACATACTTTTGAAAAAAGTATAACAAAATAACATACTTTTGAAAAAAGTATAACAAAATAACATACTTTTGAAAAAAGTATATAAAGACTTACCACTATAATATTATGTCTTGGGGTAGCTCAGGGGTAGAGCAGTGGATTGTAGCTCCATTAGTCAGCGGTTCGATTCCGTTTCCTGAGATTTTTGGTTACATTTTTACCAAAATAAAATGTAACCATACAAGGGATAATAGCTCAGCGGGAGAGCATCACACTGAAGATGTGGAGGTCCCTGGTTCGACACCGGGTTATCCCATATTATTTTGCCGTATTAGCTCAGTTTGGTAGAGCGCCAGACTTTTAATCTGGCAGTCATGGGTTCGATCCCCATATACGGTATATTCTTATAAAATTTGTTTTAAATTATATTTTATTAATAAAATCTATATAAAATTATGATAATACCATATGTTAATAACGAAGTTATGTATTTAAGAAGTGGTAAAATAATAAATTCTAAAGAGAAAGAAGAAATACGTTTATTCATTACTGAAAAAACGGCACTAAAAAAAAAGCACTATAATATTCAGCAATTTAGAAAGCGATTAGATGCCAATAATGTAAAAACAATATGTGTATCAAGTAATATAAATAAAAAATTACGCAGAGTGCAATATGAGCATTCCAACGGTTTTATCGTATAATGGTTATTACAGTTGACTTTGAATCAGCAAATCTGGGTTCAATTCCCAGTAGAACCTATATTTAATTATTTCAATATAATATAATATTGAAATACTTTTATCCAAATAGACAACCATTTGACTATAAAAAGAAATTTATATATTATGAATATATATAATGAGTTCTTCAATAACAATATTACATCAATATAATCAGTATGGAGAGAATACAATATTAGGCAATGAAGACATAAATAAAATAATTACCAATGCAATAACATATTGTCATAATGAAGTAGGAAAACAATATATCAGAGAGACATTTGAAGAAAGAGCAAACATAGTTTATATTTTAAAAGATGCACACGGTGAAATACGAGGTTTTGCATCAGTTATGACTGGAAAAGATAAACATAATAAAAAATATTATTACATAGATTTAATATGTAATGCAAAGGCACATTCTATGAAATTACGATCAAATTTAACACGTATTAAAGCGAGCGTTTTAATGAACAAAATAATACGTGATGCAATAAAACAAAAGGTAAAATATATTAAATTAAAAGCATTAGAATCAGTTATTTCTTATTATAATAAATTATATGGATTTACTTTCAAGAATAAAATATATAGTCGTGAAGAAGAGCAGAGAGAATCAAAAGTAATATCAGAAATATACCATATAATAAAAGAAAGCCAGAGAATTGGAAATGAAGAGATGATAGAAGATTTTATAAAATCAAAGAGGGAATTTATAAAAGCAGTAGAAGGTTATTATACAGAAGAAGATCGTAGAGAAAGACCCACCGAAATCACATTTTCAGATAGAATACAGCACGGATTTACTATGTATAAACAACTAGCTATGAAAACGAGGTCTAAAACGAGGTCTAAAACGAGGTCTAAAACGAGGTCTAAAACGAGGTCTAAAACGAGGTCTAAAACGAGGTCTAAACGACGTACTCGCAAATAAAAATGTGTTATTATAGTATAATAATAATATATGAAGTATTATTATGCCTAACTATAAAAAAATCATATTATATAGAGATAGTCGTTTACCAGAAGAAGGATGGTTACAATCGTGCTTTTATTGTTACCAGATAACTGGAAGTACAATTCTATATAAAACTATAAAAAAAACATATTATTTATATGATATTGAAGTATATTTATGTAGGCATTGTCAGATAGAATTTACACTTCGTAAGTATAAACAAGATACATTTAATGATAAATGCAATAAATATATAGAAAATTTGATATTAATATAATCGAATATAACATTAATTAGCATTTAACTTGGTATGCTTTTGGAAAAATAAAATTGATACTAAAATTACTTATTCAAATATATTAAACATATAATTCTATAATTTGCAATAATGCTTACACAACAATCACAACTTATTACATATTTCAATATCCAATCAAAACCCAAAATGTCCTCCAACCTAACAAATAAGGATCGTGGCCACATTGCTAGGGCAAAACATGAGGCATTAAAATCATTAATGTTAATGCGTCATGGGTGTGTTGTTGCTAATGGAAATAAAATTGTAGCAACTGGATATAATTCGTATAGAACGCGGTTTGGTGACAATTTTATTAATGAATCGTGTAGTTGTCATGCTGAAATGGATGCGTTGAGAAAGGTAATTCGCTATAGGACAAAAGGATGTTCGTCTAAAAACCATCATATGGTAGTTCAACGCTCGCCTAAAGTTACGACAGGCCCCACACGATAATAAAATAAAATCAAGTAAAAAACATTCAAAACATTCAAAACATATTCTTAAATGGAATAATTATACTGTATACATAGTAAGAATGTCAGCTAGTGGTGAATTAAGAAATTCATCACCATGTCTAGATTGTTATAATAAGATGATATCTCTGGGAATAAAAAATATAGTGTATAGTTTAAATGATGATATAATAAAAACTCGGTTAATACATTTTAAACCACAGCAGTATAGTTTAGGTCGTCAATATATTATGAATGGATTTAAACCAATATTCCGCGATAAAGCAGAGGAACGTCAATTATATTATGACACTGATACATCTAGTGTGTGTTCCGGATCATCATCATCATCATCATCATCATCATCATCATCATCATTCAAATCGGCAAAAAAACAAAAACGAAAACGAAAATATAAGCACTATAAATATTAATAATTAACATGTGTTATTAACGGGTGGTGTTCCCCAATAATTTCCATTTGCACAATTCACAGCCGATTTAGCATTGGTAATTTGTTGACTTTGATCAACAGCCACCTTTACATTTTTGGCGATATTTACATTAGGACAAGTAGTAGTTTGATCAAATGAAGAAAAATCAGAACAATTTTTGCCAACAAATGATGGATTATTTCCATTAACAGTAGCGCATTGCAAAGTTCGCGTTTTTATAAAATCTATTTTTTCTGATGCGGATCTGTCTTGGACGTTTTGAACGATAGGAACACAACATTGCATTTTGTAGCGTATAAAAGAACCTGTATTTCTGGCTACAGGTAAAGTATTCATTCTACCGGATCCAGAATGACCATATTGAGCGTAATACTTTCTTTTTAACATTATATACATATTAAAAAGAAAATAAAGCATTGTATAGAACTTACTTTTATTGTACAGAACTTTTATTCTAAATAAACAAAAACATTCTTTTCTCTGGTTTCTTATGTAAACATCGCAATAAACAAAAATACAGTGAAGTATCCTCAATCATTTCTAAAGTAGATTTATGCGTTTCCATAGTATGATGTGTATAAATAAACGGATTGTTTGTTAGACTAAATCCAACGATCAAAGCCAAACTATAATTCCATGTATTTTTATGAATTACGCTGGGTAAAGTAGTAATACTACGCGCTTCTGGAGAGAAGAATATAGTTGGTTTTAATGGAGTATCAATTAAAATAGTATTATCATCTTGAATATCATATACTCCATCAAAATCCATATATAAAAACACATCGTTGTTTATAACAATAATATTAGTCATATCAAATGATACTATAGTTTTTTTGTTTCTCTCTAAGAATGTCATTTGATTACCCAGTGTCCTTGTTAAAGATAAACAATCTTGATAACTTAACACATTTTCTGTATGAGCTAATAATTGAGGAAGAGTTTGAACGCTAGATAATTTTAAAATATATGTCTTATTCTTTTCCGTTTCTGTATCATTAACTATAAATGATGCAATGTCGAGAGAAGCAAGGAACATATTAGAAGAAGTATTTTTATCTATAGTAAATGAATAAGAATTATCATCTATTTTTTTTATCCATATAAAATTAGATTGATAAATAGTAGTCATATAAAAAATAGATATATAATTAAATCTTAATATTCTCCGTAATATTCTCCGTAATATTCTCCGTAATACTCTCCGTAATAATAAATTACATAGGTTTTGGTACATTGCTTAAAACACATTTCCAAAACCATGGAAAATTATATACTAACTTAAAATATTTACCATTTACAATTAAATTTTTTAAATGATTTGCCCGTTCATTGTTATGCCAATATTCAAAATGAATGAATGCGCGTAATGAAGGAGAATTATAATTTGACACAATATCAATTCTATCTATTTTACCAATATTAAGTTTTTGAAAACCATAGTTAATATCATTATAAGTCACACTAGATACAATTTTTGGTATACATATACTTGGATTATTCATATTAGCATTTGTATTCATATTTGTAGTTTATAGTTACTATTGTAAATATAAACTAATGTTTATCAATTTTTTTGTATTCATATTTGCCTTTATGTATCAATGGAAGTATTATAAATTTTATATTTTCTTATGAAGAAATAGCATTAATTTAATCAGTTGTTTATTCACATCAACTTACAAAAACAACATAATTTGCCGATACATTGAAGGTCAAATACGAAATCCGGTACAATAGATTTGTGCTGCTTTCTGTAATTATATATATTATAGTTATAATCTCTTGAAGATTTTGATTAATTGGGATAATTTGCTGTTAGAAAACAATCTATTGTATTCATATAACTAAAATGAATACTTTTTAAGTAGTTTTATAATCGGAAAAAAATTGATATAAAAAAAACTTATTAAATAGATGTAACTAAATACCTTATAGCACCAAAATATTTTAGAAATAACTTTTACAAATTTATACTGTTAAAACAACCTTTCGAATTTAATTATAAAGATAATATATACAATGTCATCGTTTTCACCACCCAAACGTCCCCGCAATACCTTGTATCAACTCCCTAATTCTCATTCTAATTCTCATTCTAATTCTCATTCTAATTCTCATACTCAAAAAAACATATTTAAATCTTCTATAAATTCGCGTATTCCATCAAAATCCAATTCTAGTGTTAGTAGGCATACATTATATTCTCCAACCGATAAATCACCAACTGATACATCTTCTACACAAAATAAAACATCGTATGATGTATCTACTAAATTTCCTTCTTTAAATAGAAAATCCTATACTAACACTAAAAATACTAGTTCTTTAGATTTTACCAAAGCAGTTAAAACCAGAATGATGCCAAAACAAATTGTACAACAAAAACCAAAATCTAAAACTCGTTTTAATACACGTATTGTAGATATTAGTGGTACACAAATATATTCCTTTGGTTCCCAACATGATATACGCTATGTTGATACTGAAAAACAAATTCGTGAGGATATAGAACGAGAACAAGATGAAATAGAGGATATGCAATTACATATGAACGATTATGAATATAGTGAATGGTTAAATGAACTCGAAGAAGGAAAAATGTCTGATGAGTATGATCAAGGATATGATACAGATGAAAATAGCAATTCGGATTATTAATAAATATAATGTATATTGTATTAATAATGGATACTAACTGGATTACAGAATTCGAAGCAGAAGATAAATTATATGCTGATTTTTATAAAGAGAATTTAAATACTGTTAATCTTATTTTTTTATATGTAAGTAATAACAATGAATTGACTAATATTACCAAAGACACTTATATATTAAATAATAATGTGATAACTAAAAATGAATTAATATTTATTATACGAAAAAATAGCATAAAAAACACAATTAGATATCGTCTTCTCTCTATGTTGCAATATAATTTTGTAGCTGAACCGGAAGAAATAACGAAAAATGATAATTTTTTATTGAAAACTTCATATTTAAATCCGTTATCATCGATCACTGATATTTATTGGAAACAAAGTATATCTTTTATGCATGATTTGAATACATTGTATATTGTATATTATGATAATCCTAAGGTTCCTACTCATAATACAACAAAAAAAATATATTTAACAAAAAAATCAACCAAACATAATCGTAAAACACGACGAAGACATAAACTCCCACTGGATATCAAGTAAATATCTTATTATAAATCGTTTAAAGAAACATCCCCATTATATTCATATATGGCACTCGTATCAGCACTCGATCAGCATACACCAAAGGGTATAGGAGAAAAAGCAAATGTAGAATATAATTGGTCAAATGATTATAAAGAAAAATTTTCACAATTTTTTTTTCAGTTGGTTCGGACAACAGATACAAATGTGCTAGAAAATCAATTAAATAAACTAATAGTTCACTTTAAACAACAACATCCTATTTATAAAGAACATATTAACGATATGTATTTATTAGTCAATTTGTATAAAATGATTTCCCAAACACGTGATATAGTATGTGGAAAGGGAGAATACAATTTAACATTTGCACAAATTTGGGTATGGTATCAACATTTTCCAGAATTAGCAAAATATGCATTTGAAAAATGTGTAATATGGGATGATACTGGTTCAGGTTTTAGCACACATCCGTATGGTTCATGGAAAGATATTAAATATTTTGCTCATTTTATAAAAGAACGAATTGAGGGAGAAGAACATCCATTAATAGATTATGCGTGTGATTTAATGGTTAAACAATTGAAGGCTGATAAAGCAACTTTGTGTGAGTTCCATAAACAATCATCACAACAATCATCACAACAATCATGTATGATTTCTTTGGCAGGGAAGTGGTGTCCCCGAGAAAAGAGTAAATTTGGTTGGTTATATAAAAAGATTGCAACATCTTATTCAAAAGGGTTTTTTGAAACGGTAACAACAAAACAACAATATGTATCAGCAGTGCGTAAATCAAATATGGTATTGCGAAAAGTATTGTCACGATTAAATAAACATCTAAAAACAACACAAATTGCACAGTGTGCTAATGAATGGGAAACAATTAAATTCAATAATGTTACTTCAATCACAATGCGAAAAAATAAGTTGGCGTTTCAAAATAAAACAAAACAAGGAAACGAACGCTCTGATAAATTCGATCGTATAACTTGTGCATCTAATTTTACTTCTCATATTGAATTGGCAAAATCTGGTTCTAGTACAGCTAAAGTTCACGGAAAACGCGTTGGTGTATATGAATTAGTAAAAGACGCTATTAATGCCAATGAGCAGAGTGAACAAGAAAGTAAGGATGTAGTAAATCTTCAATGGGATGATAATAAAACTCAAAATTGCGCTTTGGGAAATTTTATTCCGATGGCCGACACAAGCGGTTCTATGTCTTGTAATAATAACATCCCACTTTATAATTCAATTGGTTTGTCTATTCGTGTGTCTGAAATAACTGCTCCAGAGTTTCGTAATAGAATTATGACTTTTTCAGCACATCCGGAGTGGGTAAATCTGGAAGGATGTAAAACATTCTGTGATAAGGTTGAGCAAGTGAGTTCTTGTAACTGGGGAATGAATACGAATTTTTACGCTGCTATGAAAATGATTTTAGATACAATAGTAGAAAACAACATGCCTCCAAGAGATGTAGAAAATCTGGTGTTGGCTATATTTTCGGATATGCAAATTGATAGCGCACTACAATATAAAACAGCAAGTAATAAAACAGCAAGTAATAAAACAGCAAGTAATAATACCACTATGCATCAACAAATAGAGCAGATGTATGCAGATGCAGGAATGAAGAGTAAATATAAAACACCTTATAAATCTCCGCATATTTTATTTTGGAACTTGAGAAATACTACAGGATTTCCAGTGCTTAGTAGTCAAAACAACGTAACTATGTTAAGTGGATATTCTCCCGTGTTATTGAATGCATTTTATAATAAAGGTATGGATGCCCTAAAAAATTATTCCCCATATATGATGATTAATGATATTTTATGTAATGAGAGATATAAACCAATGGAACGTAAAATGTTGAAACAATTACTGTAATAATTCTGTATAATATGTAAAATAAAGAAAAAATTATATATTATGTAAAAAGCAAATAAAAAATATGATAATAATATATTATTAACAACAATGGAACCAGATATGTCAAATAATGAATCAAATAATGAATCAAATAATAGTATAGGTTCATTTTTAAATGAACTAATTAATGGCGCAACAAATATGCTAGAAAACGAGTTTATTCCGTATATTATAAATGCGTCATCTAGAAATACCGCACCATTTCCACATATGCCAAGAGAATTATTTAATGTAATAAGAAATATGAACAATTCCTTTGGCGTGCCTACGAATATTGAAAATACAATTAACAATACTTTAAATACTATACCAACATACAAAAATGTATTATCTGAAAAAGGTAAGGGTCAGTTACAACATATAAAATATACTACAGATATGAAGATTAATAAATGTCCTATTACACAAGAGGAATTTACCGAAGGAGACGATGTAATTATACTTCCTTGTGAACATATGTTCAGTAAAGAAAGTATAACACATTGGCTTGAACATGAAAAAGCAATATGTCCACTATGTAGGTTTGAATTAGATTGTGTAGAAGAAAAATACACAGCAACAGACACAGCAACCACAGCAACAGACACAGCAACCACAGCAACAGACAATATAAGCAATAATCAGCAATTTCCTTCTTTTGGACAAATGCCGCAATTTCTGCGTATGATGAATCAAACCCAACCATTTATACAGATTAATTCAGTTTTCCCTCAATATCAACGACAACAAGAAGAAACGTATTTACAACAAGCATTATTAAATTCATTAACTGACTATAAAGATACAAGTGGTAACGGATAAATAAAAAACTGTATAAAACTTTTCCAGATTTGAAGCTATCTAAATATCTCTCTTACAATTATTATACACTTTGAACATTTTTAAATAGCATCAATGTCTATGTCATATAAAGCATCAAGTTCATCATTTTTTTCCGTAGTTGTAGATATGCTATTTACATTAACTTTAGTATTTGTAGACCGATCAAATGTATATCTACTATCTTCATCATTAACGAGTATATTTGAAGAATTATTTGTGTTGGAATAAGTATCCTTCATATATAATGCGTTATACTCAGGATCTGCTTTAATATCATCATATTGTTTTCTATCATATACTTCCAGTAAATCACATTTTTCTTTCTTGTGAATGGCTTGAACTTCCCAATCTCGCAAACCAACTAACACATAAGATCCATTTTGAACCATATTACTCCTTTTATTTCGTTGTCTGAATTTTTTGCGAATAACACATAATCGCGTAACACCATCGTTGCATTTTACATTACAATTGCCATGTCCAAGCATATGGGATACAATAGCATATATTTCACAAGGTTCTTTTACATTTCTAAGACGTGTAATAACAGCCGTATTAGTCTGATTACCATTTTTTCTCGCCTGTTTTTTATGTTTTGAACCGCCTGTTTTATTTCGCACCATGATTGTTTATTTACTATACTAAGAGATTATTTATTATATTTCAATTTTTTCCATCTCGTTGAACCTAATATATTTTCAACAATTATACTATTAACAGCATTATGCCTTATTGATATAATGTGAACTATTCATACCAAAAATAGTATTTAACCATTTACTAATGCTTTGTTTTTGTATAGGAATATAAGCTTTGTCGTGAACGTCCTGTGATTGTTCATCTGGTTCATATCCATATTTTTCATAAAATTTTTCAAGATATGTTTCATTTTTAAAATCAATTTCCTTTGTATTTGGATTTATAACTCCGTTATATATGCGAAAACGTTCATTCCATATAGGATTATTAAATGCGTAATATTCCCAATGATACCAAATAGCAGTATTCAAATTATCCACTTGAAATCGCGATAATGCAAAACAGCCAATGTTTTTATTTATATTAAAATGCCTCATTGTTTTTAAAAACTTATGTGGAGCACCTTTATAATGTCTTAATCCTTGCATATATGCGATATTTTCCTTATTATGTTTAATGATAATTTTATGTGAATTAACATTTGTTTCTATTTGGAACATCATTTTGTATATACCCAATAGCACATGTTTTTTAGAATACATTAATTTGTTCCATATCATCAATGAATGTTGTTTGTTTAATTGTATATTTTTATCTGTTTCGAAATATGTAATCATTGGTAAATATAATTCATCTGGGTCATAATTATTTAAATAGTACATAATATTTGTCTTATCGTTTTTATGTATCGAATGAATAAAATGTTTATATTTATTATCATATTTGGACAATATGGTTGGTTTTCGTCCCTTATATTTTGTTAATTTAGTTGTTGAATGACATTTTTCAACTTGTAAACGGAATATAAATATATCTGGTGTTGAAGAACATATTCGTAATGTTTTAATGAAATCTATAATATAACCAATGCTCTTTGATTTGCTCACATTGTTAATTTTTCTTTTGCGTGTCTTATTCCATGCACAATGTTTTTTAAGAAGTGTGTATTCTAGTTTAGGATTTGTGAAAGCGTAAAAATCATAATAGCATCGCCATAATATATCCCATAACTCTACACAATATCCACTGTAGTAAAATTCAGCAACCCAAAATAATATTTCATTTATACTTTTTTTACAAAGTAGGGAATTCATTATCATTAATTCAACCTCATCTTTTAGATACAAAGAACGTGTTAGTTCAATATTATCTGGTGCATTATCAGGTATTTTAATCGACATATTGCTATTTAATTGCTATTTAATTGCTATTTAATTGCTATTTAGAGTATTTAATACATTAATATGAATTCTTAATTGAAAATCTAAATTGTGTTTATTATATATTGTGCGTTTATTGTGTATTTCTTACAATTAAAATAACTAATAAATATTTCAATTTTACCCTTATATTTTTCAAATACAAAATATTTCACTATAATTATTTTTTCTCTCCATATAGTAAATGAGTGCTTGGCTTGATCACGTTAAAAAAACAATGAAATTACACCCTGGTAAAAAATTAAAAGATGTATTAAAACTTGCTGCTAAAACATACAAAAAGGCTAAATCTACTGTCAAATATGCAGTAACAGGAAAGAGTAAGAAAACACGCCGCGGGAAAAAAAGCAGACGTGTTCGTCGCAAAAGTACAAAAGGTAAAAAGGGCAAAAAGGGTAAATCAAAAAGGAGAAATAAGAGTAGCCGTCGTCGCCGCCGCCGCTAAACAACACAGATAACCAGCACACGGATATCCAAATTAATACAATAATAATTTTTTAATAAAGTTATTATTGCTGATTATTAATCAATCATGTTAGATGATCTAGCACTTTCTAAATGTTTTTCATCAGTATGTATTTGTGTAATAATAACATCCTTGTTTTTTTGTAAAGATACTAGCATTTCCGAATAATCTCTTTCAGCATTCATTTCTTGTCCATAAAAATAGTCATTAAATAACGTAATAGTGTGTTGAATAGATAATCTTCTGTCTGGATCTGGGTGTATATTTTGCAGTAGTAATTGAGAGAAGAAAATGATAAATTTATTATCGGAAAACCCATTCATATTTAAATAATGTATAATTTTCATAAATAAAATAGATATACTGTAATTGTCCCATGTATTGTAATATTTTCTCATAGTTTCTAATACATTTTGTGGCGTTTTGCCAGAAAATTTCAATAAAAATTTGATTAACGTGTCCTTATATTTTTTTATGAAAGATGCAGAATATAAATTATGTAAACTAACATTATTCTTAACAATACTTTCCGCAATTTCGCGTATCTCATTTTTGGAGGGATTAAGATGCTTATTTGCTATATAGGATAAATATTGTATTTCTGGTGCCCATATGTAGTAATCACTAGCATAAATATAGAAATACTCCTTCATATTTTTTACCGTTACATTATCCATATTAATTGATAACCCAAAATCAATGATTTTGGGAACATTTAGAAAAGTACTAAACATAATGTTTCCTCCTTTCAAATCATAATGAACTATATTTTTAGAAACTAATTTTTTAATAGCAATTAGTAGATGCGTATACGTAGATAAAATATTTAATATTAAATGTTTATTGTTGTCAGATTTTATTATATATTCAAACAGATCGTATTTATCTACATATTCACTTTTCATAATAATATATTTATTTTCTGTTTTTTTTTTAAATATATCACACGTGTCTACTATAGAACTGCTGAATTTTGATAAACCCATTTGTTTACAATGTTGAATAATTGGAGCAAAAAAATTAGAATAACTTGGTATTGTGCGCACAATATCCCCTATTTGTATTTCAGTTTTTGCCGCATAATTATATTTTTGAATTTTTGAAATATATTGTTTGGTTTGTTCTTGAGTTCCATCGCAATTTATTGATGGATAATATACACATCCGAACCCTCCTTCACCTATCATTTTACCACCTATCATTTTACCACCTATCATTTTACCAAAACTCATTATATACATAATATTTATATAATATTTGTTTGGGAATTACACAAAGGGGATGATAAAAGGGGATGATATCCCCTTAGACCCCTTTTTGAAGGGGATTATACAGGGGGAGTTTGAGGGGCATCCCTCAGGTATGATTATTAGATTTAACGCCTCTTTCTCTTAGTGCGCCTAGATGATGTCCCATGTTTCTTTTTCTTAGTGTGCTTAGTGCGCCTAGATGATGTCCCACGTTTCTTTTTCTTAGCGTGCTTAGTGCGCCTGAATGATGTCCCAAGTTTCTTTTTCTTAGCTCTTCTAGATAATTTAACGTGTTCTCTATATTTTGAATGTTGTACATAACCTTCACCCACTTCTATTTCAGATAAAAGTTTCTTAATTTTTGTAAATACACTCAGTTTTTCATCTTCAGTTAGGACGGGTGTAATTTCAGGCACAAAAATATCCTCTGGACCATCTATATACTCGTATTCTGTTGCATCTATTAACCTAAATGCGTGTTCAACCCTATTTTTTTTAGGGGATGGAGATTTTTCATTAAATTTGTACCAACATTCATAATATCCATCTTTTATTTCTTGAAACCCCTTTTTAGACAACTCTTTATTTTTATAAAATGTTCCTCCACCTAAGAATATTATTTCCTGTTCATCAGAATAATGTCCGATTTCACTTCCAACATATTCATTGACATCAATCGTCGGAATATTTATTAGATGGATCTTGAACACACAACAATCTTCTCCTGAAAACTCGGTTTTTGCAATATCATATGACTTTGTAGACGAATACCAAAGACTATCATAAATGCTATTAGAACTTGTGTGACCTCTATATACAATAATTGATTGTAGAGGTTGTGTTTTACAAAACTGTGCAATCCTTAGTTTGGATTCTGTTGAAATCGTCATTTCTTTTGCATATTTAATTAGATCTGGGTTTATTGACGTATCCATATATCTATATATAGATATAGATATATTTGAATGTTGTGATATCTTCATTTTATAGAAAAAATTATTTAATATACATCTCATCACACTGAAAATCATCTCATCACACCAAAATTTTACCCTAGTAGGGGAGTTTGAGGGGGTATCCCCCTCTTGTTTGAGGAGTGTCCCCTCATTTGGTTGTAAAAATATAATATCGGTTCTTGTACGTTTTCTTAAGTTTTAAATTGACAGCATCTTTATTCAGTGTACTATTCGCAATAAGACGTGTGATTTCATTATCTATAGTATAGTAATTTTCTTCTACGAAAGTTTTAAAACCCATAGCCGGTTTATAATTCGGTGTTTGAACATATTCTTGAATATGTCTATCCATTAGTTGTAATATTGATTTGTCTAATTTAATATATTGACGTCGTTTCCCTTGTTTATGTTCAGTCTCCTGTGGTTTATTTGATTTATTTTTATAATAATATCTGACACTTACATACATTTTTTTTAGAACATCTCCTTTATATCCCAATAAATTAAGTCGTGTTTTTTCATCCATCAGTAATTGTGTATTGTCTTTACTCCATTCATTCCATGCATCTTTAAATGTTTTACGATCATCATATTTATGAATTTGAGCAAAATATTTTAATTGATAAGAAACATCATCAGAAAGTTTAAACCGATAAATAGATTGTGGAACAACACTTTTAATGTCTGTTCTTTCATTATTAACGGTATCTACATTTCGCAGTTCTGATGTAGCCACCTTTAATTCTGGCATTGAATCAGTTTTACAATTAATACTATCAATATTTATATGTGCATTAATATGAATGGTATCCATAGTTGTGTTATCCATAGTTGTGTTATTCATGGTTATTATTTTGTTTAGTATTATTTGAATGTATAAATACTTTTCAATTTTTTTTAAATCTACTTTAATAGTAAATGACTACATATCAAATTGGTTCCACTATTTATTTAAATACAACGACAAAATGTTATTTAAGAGTTATAACCATAAATACTAAACCACCTGGTATATTAGGACAATATGTAACAACATTAAGTAATAAATTATATAATAAATTATCACCATTCAAAGATTTTAATTCGTGCAATTCCTGTTCTAAAACTTGTTTTAATGCAATTAAAAATCCAACCACAAATGAATTATATTGTTTTAATGAATTAACAGAATTTACCAATTTTGTTATAGACAATGGTTATACTATTGATTATGAACTTAGTAAATTAATGTCAGCAAACGATAGAGTAAATACAAATAAAGACATTATATATTATATAACATCTCCATAATAAGGTCCATAATAAGGTCCATAGTAAGGTCCATAGTAAGGTCCATAGTAAGGTCCATAGTAAGGTCCATAGTAAGAGTAAAATTGATATAAATATATTATATTTTTCACACTAAAATTATAATACTATGGATAAATCTTCGATATTACCAAAAAAAACCATTAAGTCGTTGATTACTGATTATATTGACAAAATGGATGATAAGACCAGACAAACATATGATATTGCCAAAGAACATCTTGAGTCTTCTTTTGATATAACTAAAAGTATTGGATTTAAACAATATATAAAATCACTTCCAAATAATAAATATACGGATTAAAATAATTTAAATTTCTAGGCGATATATATATAACCAATAATTGAAATGAGCGAACCTTCTATAGACCCCCGACATAATATGGATGATATTTATCAATTATATAAAGCAGTTGTTGGAGCAGGTGTAGAAATATTACATACTGCTGGAAATGCCGCATTGAATGAGTATTTTAATTTAATGAATTTTTTATTATCTGGTGTAAAAGATGAATTTGAAAAAATGGTGCCATCAGGTAATGATGTTTTAAGTAATGCTAAAATGAATAAGTCATTATTATTAGCTATAGAAAGGGTAGCAAATACACCTGAATTTAAAGAAAAATGGAAAAAATTAGCAAAGACTATTGCAAATTTATTAAAAATAATGATACAACAAATATCAGAAATAATAGATGATGAAGCATTAAATTTATTAACTAAATTTGAAAAATTAATAATTAAAGTTATGCGTAAAACAGCATCGGGGGTATCTATAGGTATTCAAGAAACATTAAGTGAAATTCCTGTTGTTGGACCAGTTTTAGCCATAATTAATGTAGTAGGTACTGGTGTTATGGTGGGGAGTGATGTTGTTATAAATGCTGTTGAAACTACCAATGTATTAATGGAAGGTCTGTCTAAAATAATAGGCGGAACAGTAAATCCAGTCGTATTAGTTATAAAAGAAGTAGAGTCTATGTTTGATATGATTAGAGGAATGGTTCCGGAACAATCTGGTGTTACACGTGGGCTTAACACTCTTGCACAAAATCTACAGACACATAATACACCCGCACCCGTGATACCCCCACAAGGAGGAAATAAAAAAGGTAGATCAAACTCGATATCAAAATCCAGGTCCAACTCAAGATCCAAATCAAGATCCAAATCAAGATCCAAATCAAGATCCAAATCCAGGTCCAAATCAAGATCCAAATCAAGATCCAAATAATCTATACACCGTTGAAGTTTTGATAATTGATGTAAACATAAATAAATAATTTCATAGTTTTATTTATTTATTCATATATTCTCAAATGTTATCATAGCAATAATAAAGAGTTTTAATCTAATTTTTCATTTGATGTCTTTGTTTTCCAAAATAAATTTTTAAATGTATTGAAATCTATTTTTTGATTTTCTGGAATGATTTTTTTCTCACTAGTTGCAGAAAAATCAAAATCACTAATAGAACCTTTTTTAATAAATTTGTTTGATTTTTCTGCAACAATTGTATTTTTATTGGTTGTATTTTCGCTTGTTTCATTATCATTATTTCCCTTTTTGTTATATGATTTAAAATCAGCAAATACGTCTATTTCATCCGCATCCGCATCCGCATCCGCATCAGCATCCGCATCCGCATCCGCATCCGCATCCGCATCCGCATCAGCCTCCGCATCAGCATCTTCTGTATCCATTAACACCAGTTCCTTTTGACGCGCCTTTTCATCTTCAATCATTTGTTTTTTTTCTTTCAATAATTTCATTCTATCAATAAATACGTCTTTACAGCAGAATTGGGTTACATATTTTCGTGCAACTACATCAAGCATTTCATAATTAATTGACTTATTTGTCCAATATAAAAATCCTTCATCATCCTCATCATATCTCATTATTACAATACCCACGGGGGTACATTCAATAATATATGAATGTTTACTTAAAATAATATCTGGTTCTTGTGTTGCTTTTTCAATTGGATACATTTCAGTATATGATATAGGTTGAACTTCTTCGGTCTCTGTTTCAGTTGTATCTATGTTATAATTCATTTTATGTAAAATAAAAGCAACTGGTATACTAGCCAATAGCATTCCTATTTGAAAAATCCCTATAAAAGAAAAAATTTGTGTTGATATAGGTATTCTACAATCACATTCAAGTTTATCTAAATAAGTTAAATCCATTATATATATCATTTGTATATTTTTATATTTAAGTTAAAATTCAAATAACATTTTTAATGAGAAGGGAAAATCCCCTCAAACAAGAGGGGACACCTCCTCAAACAAGAGGGGACACCCCTCAAACTCCCCCTTCAAAAAGGGGTCTAAGGGGATATCATCCCCTTTAAGAGGTCATACATCTCGCTTTTCAAAATAGGCACTCGGATACGTATATAAGATTTATTTTTATTTATTGGATGCAAACAAACCAAAAATAAATCCGTCACCTTCTTTCCATATTTTTCTTCCAATATATATTTATAAGTGTTCAACTGCAGTGTATAATGCCAATAATTTGTATCTGGTAAATGGTTAATACATTCGGTAGTGGCGCATTGCCACGGATTTGTCTTTTTAATATCTTTACACCGCTTCCAATCATAAATTTGTAGCGTTCCATCCGGTGCCTCATAAATCATATCTATAGATCCAGATAATCGCAATTCTTCATGATATACCATCATTTCCGTGCGCCACGGAACGAGCTTCTCACCAAATCCACCTTGACGAACCCTATCAGTATCAAAGTCTAAAAACCATTTATATTCAATGCTATCATTTTCATTAGGACATTCATTATAATAGCACTCAATATCGTAATGCATTTTTGTTCCAGCAGTCGAAGCTTCTTTTCCATTTTGCGACCATTGTGCTTTTATCTCACGAGGCGTCATTCCCCAGTATTTGTTATCGGGTCCCCACTTACGCGAAGACATCATTTTTTTTATAATAGCATCCGCGTCAAATTTGGAAAAATGAGAATGGACCCATGTTGTTACAGATGTAAATTTTGAATCATATGTAGTTTTTCCAGAACCATCTTTTAATGCGATCGTATAAATATGAGGTCCTTCTTCAAATGTAATATTGGCATCGCGAGGATGCGGATTTTTTTCAGCGAGGAATGTTGGTGGATTAAACGACATTATATTAGTATTTTACTTGATATATTTATGTGTTGTGAATATATCAATTTTAAAGGGGATGATATCCCCTTAGACCCCTTTTGATAGGGGATTTTATTATAAAAGTTTAAGACTTATTATGGGATATCCGGAGGTCCAGCATAAATAATATAGTTAACTCCATAATGAGGGGGAAAGATTGGGTCCCCGCCACCTGCGTTGCCGACGCCCCACGTGCCCCACGCAGCATTGTCTGCGACTGTGGCACGGCCACTGCCTGGGTCTGACATCCATGAATCACCAGTTCCCAACAGAGTTGGATGTGAATGCGACGGCATTTGAGCTACAGTCATTGTTGCCGTTCCGGCTTTCAAACCTGTATCCGCCGCAGTTCCGTTGGTTTCCGTTCCCGTCCCAGAACCAAAAGTTGTTCTGCTGCACATATTTGGTAAGTGTGTTGGTAATGTTATCGAGGAACCTCCAGAAATTATATTATTTAGAGTTTGATAGTATGTATTACCGGAATTATAATATTCCTGACCATTACAATATAACCATCGTCCTGTGATGTCAGTAGCCTTAATCGTCGTCAATGTGGGTCCTCCATCGACATCAATGAAAGAGGTTCCAAACCAAGGCATAATTGTTCCAATAGGAATAATAGATACGACACCAGGTAGTTCATCAACATAAGCTTTTGTAGCTGCGTCTGTTTCTGCTGTTGGCGTTGCTACATTTGTTATTCTATTACTATTCATATCTAACTTACCGTTATTGATGTATACAGCATTTCCATTCCCATCAATTCCATCGAATGAGGCTTGCCCTCCTGACAATGCTAAAGTGCCTGACACATCTAATGTTCCAACTGGTGATGTTGTTCCTATACCAACTGAACCACTGCTGGCTATACGCATAGCGTTCGAATTGTCCGAAACATCAAAATTAATACCTGCATTGTTTTTTCCA
>Ga0080013_1000544_pt1 | contig 53334 bp, 61 predicted proteins | sample ETNvirenome_6_85_FD_69236 | JGI IMG/M metagenome (GOLD analysis project Ga0080013, IMG submission 69236) | Marine viral communities from the Pacific Ocean - ETNP_6_85 (SPADES assembly) (version 2) | ecosystem: Environmental > Aquatic > Marine > Oceanic | place: Pacific Ocean | collected 2013-06-19
CCAGGAGGCAACCATGACATCCCCAACTATCCCATTCACCCTTGCTTTTCAGGTCAACGGCTACCTCGTTGTCCGTCCCGATGGCTCGCACGAGTCCATCCCTATCGAGAGCGACCGCTTCCGCGTCATCGCTGAAGGCGCATGGCGAACCCTGCTCGCCACTGGCGCTACCCTCTACCGCACCCCCGGTGGTGGTAAGCAAGAAAACTTCGGCTACTCATTCTGGGTGGATGCCAGCTTCAGGAACACCGTGCTGCATTGGGACCTATCCGAGCACCACCGCATCGCCATTCAACAACGCAAGGCCGAAGAGGCCCGCAAGGCTACCGAGGTGGCAGCATGAACCCCCGAGACCTTATCGTCAAAGGCCTGATCGACTCAGGCTACACCGAGATACACCGTAGAGAACGTTCGGTTCTATTCCAGAAGCCGAACTGCCGAGCGTTCCACTTTCGCTTCGACGCCGAAGGCAACTACACCAGCACCGGGCATCGGCCCGATGGCGAGGACTACCTGCTGCCTCTTGAGATAAAGGATCGACCGAGTGCCTTTATCGTGGCGGACCTTGCGGTCAGCACCTGCGGCACCGCGTACCCGGCCCATGTCTACGACAAGGTGCGCCACACCTACTGGCACGTCGAGCGCGTTGTCGGTCATCCTCACCGCGCGACTGAGTTGGCATGGTGCGGCACCGTCGCCGCCGAGGATCTCGTGTGTGCTGAACTGCTCGATGCGGTGAGCGCCTACCATGACCAGTGTGAACTCGAAGAACTGGAGGCATGGCGCGACCAACTGAACGAAGACTAAACCCTCACGGCGGCCCGCCTTTGCGGGTCGCCCCCTTCCTCTGCTTTATGAATCGACTATCAATCCCAACAACCAGGAGCATGACATGGAAACCGAAACCAAAACACTAACCTTTGACCCCACCAACCTGAGCGGCCCGCAAGACGGAAAGTACGCCAGTGAATGGACTAAGTACACCGAGATTGAAGGCACCGACTGTGCCCCGAGCAAACCCAAGGGTAACCTGGGCAGCCAGTTCATCGAGCCCACTCAGGTCTGTGCCTGGGAGAACGGGTACACCATCGTCAGCAGCGCAGCAAGGGTAGGCAATGTAAATCTCGACACGAGCCGAGGCACCCAAGCTGCCGACGACCAATGGCACGAGACGGAGAAGGTCGGCGTTCTCGACCAAGAGGTCCGCGTTCACAGGGTAACGTCGGTCAACCAGCGCCGAGTTAGAAAGGGCGTCGGCTACGTCGTGCGACACCTCGACATCACCCTTGAAGGCGGCGACAAGGTTACCCTTGAGCTATTCGGTGAGGATGTCGCCAGCGTCACCATCAACGCCAAGAAAAAGGAGGTGAAGTAACCCACACCCCAGGAGGAGCGGGCCTTTGCCCGCCCTCCATCCCTCCCTGCTTTATGAATCGACTCTTAATCCCAACGCCCCAGGAGGCACACCATGGCAACCAGCAGCTACAACAACATCACCAACCAAGCCGAGGTCATCTACCAAGAGATCTTCGCGCTGATCACCAAGCTCAACACGGAGGCATACTCCTACCGAACCGAGCAGTTCAAAGACCTTGACCGGGTATGTGAACTGCGGAAAATCCACGACTCCCTGCTGATCGTGGCCAACGAATACCTCACCCTTGACGAGCGCACCCCAGCAGGCAGCACAAAGGAGCAATCATGACCCGCAAGCCAACAGCCGCAGAGCTACGCATCCTTGACCTGTGCAAAGAGCACGACATCTACCTGTACCATACCTGGTACACCCAGGCAGGCAAGAGCACGCGCTGCCGCGACGGAGTCTACCGACTCTGGTGTACCAAGGTCCGTCATTGGGAAGGTCGCGCAACCTTCGCCGTCATCGACAGGCTCATAAAGAACGGTCTCGCTGACGATATCCTGCTGCGAACCCACGCCGAGTATCTTGAGCAGGGCAAGCGATCAAACATACTCGGCAACAAGATAACCCTGCATGGACTGCACAAGCCCTACGTTGATGCGCTCCTCGCAAAGGAGGTGAAGTAACCCACGCCCCATCGGTGGCCCGCCTATGCGGGTCACCACCCCTGTATGTATCGACTGTTATCCCACTATCAACCAGGAGTATCCCATGAAAGACCTAACCATCAACGCAAACCCCGGCAGCATCCTGAAGAAGGGCTTCGGACTCATCGACCATAAGACAGGTGCTCGCACCCGTCTGCCCGGTGCGTCTCGCGCCATCGCCGCCGAGCGACTCCGAGACCTGAACGGATCCACCGAGCACTACTCGCTGTTCGATGCGGTGTGGCTCGACGGCGACCGCGAGTGTACCCTCGTGCCTGAGCAAAACTACAAGGGCTTCGTCAAGAAGTTCGAGAAACTACAGCGCAAGGCCGAGCGCCTGGGCCTGGACGCGCCGACCTTCAAAGAGCGCGGCACTGCCGAGCACACCGAGAGCAGGAGCGACGATGGCATCCGCTCGCAGAGGGTGCGCCGCTATCACGTCGTCACCGTGACGCCAGCCAAGGTGGCCTTCGATGGCTGGAGTTTTGTCGCCGCCATCCAGCACCTGACCCTGGATGACGGGCAGCGTGCCAACATCCTGGCTGTTGCGCCAGCACACCAGGGTCGCAGCCTTCCGCTCCCGCAGTATCGCAACGCCCAGCCTGTCTGCGAGCACTGCAATACTGCACGCAAGCGCAACGACACCTACGTTATCGAGCATGAGGACCGGGGCTTCAAGCAGGTAGGGCGTACCTGTCTGCGGGACTACGTCGGTGACGCCGATGGCACCAGCATCCTAGCTTACGCCCGTTTCCTGGCTGAGTTCAAGCGCACCGTTGACGAAGACTCAGGCTGGGACTCAGGCTCTGCGTACAGCGCCTACACCTGCGCCGATGTTGTGCCTTTGCTGGCGCATATCATCCGCACTACTGGCTGGATCTCAGGCAAGCAGGCCTACGATAGCTACGACGTGGTATCGACCAGGCACGTACTCACCGGCACCCTCGCCAACCTGGGGAGCAGCGCAGCGAACGTCAAGCAGGACGCGCAAGATGTGGTTGACGCCATCACCGACGACGACCGAGACCTGGGGGCTGCAGCCCTGGCCTGGATACGCGACCACAACCCCGATGACATCACCGACAACGACTACATCTGGAACCTGTACGTCGTGTGCAACAGCGCGACCATCCCCGACAAGGGATGGGGCCTGTTCGCTTCGCTCATCCCTGCCTACGAGCGCTACTGGGAAGGGCTCCTCAAGGCCAACCGCGTAGTCCAACAGCAGGCTGAGTCCACCTACCTGGGCAGCCCCGGCGACAAGATAGGTCGCAAGCTTAGCGCCGCCGACAAGCGCAAGGGCTGCACTGCACACCCGGCCCTCACCGTCACCCTTGAGCGCACCTACGACACCGAGACCCAGTGGGGCTTCACCACCCTGGTCTCACTGCTCGATGCCGATGGCCACGTCTTCACCTGGTGGGCCAGCGGTGGTGCCTATGACTCCAACGATGGGCGCCTCAAGGTTGGTGCTACCTACACCCTGGTCGCTACCATCAAGGGGCACAAGGAGTACAATGGTATCAAGCAAACCCTTATCAACCGGGCCGTCCTCACGGTGGCCTAACCCTCCGCACCTAGCCCCGGTCCCTATGGACCGGGCGCTTCCCCTCTGTTTTATGTTTCGACTATTGTTACCAACCAACCAGGAGAATGACATGCGTAAAGATGGACACAACTACCGAGGACAAGACCTCTCATACGTGCGAGCCCTCAAGTCCCTGCTCCACATCACCGACGTGTACTCATACGACGAGGCCGAGACGCGCTCCGAGGAGTTCTGCTACGAACTGTACCGGGACATCCTGCACTTCTGCGCCTACCAGGACAAGCCGCGTAGCCTGCTGCATGACATCACCGAGGACCTGGCGAAGACATCGGGGGTGCCAGGTGGCTGGCCTGGTTCGCTCCAGCAACTGCGCGACTACTTCGAGGCTAGGCCTGACGTGCAGGCCTGCCCGCGACCCCTCTGCACCCAGGCTGCACGCGACCAGCGCGACAGTGACACCGCGAAGCTCATGGTAGAGAGCACCGTCCTGGTAGGCCCTCGCAGGCCAGGGTGGGACCGCTACTGGGTAGTGGGTGTGAGTCGCAAGCCAGGGTTTCTGCGCTGCCGCCGCATCCAGGCGTGCGGATGGATCAACAAGACCATCGAGCTATTTCATGTGCGCCACTGCACACTGCGCAGCGACCGGAGCGTGCGATGACCTGCTCCCACTCCGTCCCCTTCACCGAGACCTGCGCCGTGTGCGCTGACCTACTGCTGGACTGGCAGGTGCGCAGCGTCCAGGCCATGCAGGTAGGAGCCAAGCGACCCGACCTTGCGCCCGACCTGGCCAAGCGTCGAACCCTCCAGGCCGAGAAGGTCTTCGGCAAAAGCGCAGTTGCAAAGTGGACTAATACGAAAGTCACATTTAGTGATTGACAGTAGCATTAACACCCTGTAAGTTAATAGAGAACCCCAACCCCAGGAACATCCCATGACCTATCACTCGAAGTATCTCATCACCGGACTCACTGCCTACGCCCGCAAGAAGTATGGCGCTCCAACGGGGGCAACCTTTACCCTCTACGAAGGGGCGAAGGAGTTGGTACGCTTGGCAAAGGCTGGAGCAGACACCGACATCCTGGTTCTATCCGCACCCACAACGTGGAACTCCTTGCGCTCGCTTCGTCGCTCCGTTCTTTTCTACTGCGACTGGCGCAATGAAGTGCGCCCCATGTTTACAGCAACCACCCAAGAGATCACCGCGCTCGCCGCACAAACAATCCCAACCCCAGGAGCATGACATGACCATCGTCAACAACCCATCAAGCGTTTCAGTTATCGGCAACTTTCAAGAGGAAGTCCGGGCTACCGTCATCACAGATGAAGACGGGGACCAGTTCATCCAGATGCAGCGGCGACGTGACCTGACCACCGGCTGGGAAAACAAACCAGGCCTATCAGCACACGAGCTACAAAAAATCCTTATCAAAATCCTAACCGACCAATAGCAACCACTAATCCCAACCCCAGGAGCATGACATGAACCCCTCAACTGAACTGACAGAAGCCAAGGCCGAGCTTTACTACACCGAGAACCTGCTGGAGGTGTGGGTGGCTGAGTACAAGCTTCGCTATGGCGAACTGCGCGACCTGCTTGGGAAGTACGTCAACGCCTCCTACTCCACCTACATCAATGGCTGGCTACCGTCATCTCCTAACTGCCCCGACATCCTCACCCTGGTGAAAGAGTTCGGCAAGGCCTATTGTGTGGAGGCCCTGGACGAAGAGACTGAGTCATGGCTCAAGCACCTGCCTGTCGAGGTAGAGGGCCTGCGCCAGGAGGTCTCGCAACTGAACAAAGACCGGCTCAACCTTCAGAAGAAAATCGAACGACTTGAAGCTAACCCTATCCCAACCCAAGGAGCATGACATGAGACTAACGACCAAAGAACAAGAGTGCCTGACACACAGGCTGAAGATGCCTGATACCATCTGGGACTTCATCCAGAACGCCGCCGCCGCCGAGGACCTGACGCCGCTCACAGAAGGTGGTGTTGACGATGCCTGTGAATCTCTGGTTCAGAAACTCGGCGCAACGATAGTTATTGAAGACCTGCCAACGCTTCAGATGTGGTTGCTTATGCACAGTATTGAGTCGGCCACATGGCACCTGTACGATCAGCCTCGCTCGTGTGTCGCGGTGCTGGAGCGTTGCGCTGCAAAGGTCGAGACGCTTCTTCTCCTCACACCTGGAACGCTAGACGTTCCTCCTAAACTCCGCCCCCCCCACCCAGGAGCATGACATGAAGACCCACCCCCGAACCTGCTACCACTGCGGTAGCCCCGTCCACGCACTCCAGGCTCGCGACTCCAACGATGACCTAGTCTGTATCGATTGCCGCGCTGCGCGGGCCTCTGAGATCTTCCGCCCAAGCAAAGAGATCCCCACCTTCAAGCTTGAGCACGACATCTTGCAGCTAAGGTCTCGCATCGTGGACGGCGTATCCTACTACCTCACACCAGACCTGCCTTGGCGACGCCGCAAGGTACTCCAGAACATCAGGTTCGTAGCCACGGTGGACGGGGAGTCCAAGGTCTTCGGAAGCATCCAGGCCGATGACCCTATCCACTACGTTGTGATCCCACGGGTGGACACCTCTGGTTCAGGCTCAGACCCCGTGCGGCTCCCCGCACCTGCTGACCTCCTCATCTTCGAAGCCAAGTTCACTTGTCGGGCAGGATGCTGGAGCACCCCTAGCTACTTCATCAGCTTGGCTGCTGCCTACGACTGGCTGGTCGAGCAATACAACGGACCCTATGGACCTGTCTCTAACGGGGGTGAGTGATGGACACGCAACCAACCTTCAAGCTTGAGCACGACCACCTGGCGCTGGGACCGTTCCAAGTGGACGCCAGCAGGGGAGGGTGCGCCAGCTACGGCACCCCATCCAGAACCTGGGAGCAGCTACAGGACATCAGGTTCGTAGTCACCGTGGACGGAGAGGCCGAGACCTTCGGCACCATCCATGCCGTGGACCCGGTCCAGTGTTTCGTTTCCGTGCGAGGCGACGAGTCCATGCGACTGCCTGCACCTGAGACCCTCCTGATCTTCGAGGCCACCTTCCATATCCACGGCAGGGCTGCCGCAACCAACCACTTCACCACCCTGGCAGGTGCCTTCACCTGGCTGCAATGGGTCTACAACCACAGGAATGATTAACATGAACACGCAACCAACCCCTGCATGCCCCAACTGCGGCGGCGAGATGTGGGACAACAGCGACAAGCGCAGTGGTAAAGCTCCCGCGTACAAGTGCAAGAATAACAAGCGGGATAGCAAGACGAAGAAGAGCGTGGGGTGCGAAGGCATTGTCTGGGATGCCCCACTCGGAGGTGAGTGATGAACACACAACAGAAAGACGAAGCCCTTCGCATCGAAGTGAAGCAGGACATCCTGGACACTAGCTTTTCTGGCAACGACATCGAGGCCAGCGTAGAGATTGAAAGGCGAGCCCACGACGGGACCTACTCGACCTACTACCTGCATATTGAGGGTGGAGTACACGGCACCTACTGCCCCGGTGACAGGGAAGAGCCACCATCCTACCCAGAGGTGGAGATCACACGGGTCTGCGAGGATGACAAGCTAGACGTGGACTTTGAACTGACCGACCGTGAGGAAGACAACATCAAGAGCCTGCTGTACGAGGAGTACGAAAACTTTTGGGCAAGCTACTAGCTGACCACATTGTTAAGACAGGCAAGTAACCGTGCGTGAAAATCTAAACGAATCCTTAGAATCCCTGTCCTTTTTTCAAACCCCAGGTTCAACCAGGACAATGAAGAAAGTGAAAACAACCCTTGACAGTCACAATCCGTTGATATAAGATAGCTAATAGAGACACCCCAGGAGAACCCAATGCCCATACAATCCCAGACCCCATCACCTGTGCCACCCCCCATCACAGACTTCACCGCTGTCGGTGTGGTCGAGGGCTGGCTCGACTCCGAGAGCGAAGAGGAGGTCATCGCCGCATGGCAACACCTCATCAACACTGGCCTAGCCTGGAGGCTTCAAGGCTGGTTCGGTCGCACCGCTCACGCACTTATTACCACAGGCGTTTGTCAGACGAACGCTACTCAACAACCTAGATAGTAGACGATGAAAGGAACACATCCATGCTCTGACACTGACCACGACGGCGGTCACTCTTCCATGCGCTGGCCGCGCATGGGTTCAGATGCCCAGGCAGATCACCTGGGGTGGCCAGAGCATGGTTGTGTCCCTATCATCACAACAACCCCCAGGAGAATAAGACAATGCCTACCCGATTCATTCTAACCGTTGAAGTAATCAGTGACCGAGACCCTAGTGACCTGCTCGATGAAGTCATCGCGCTCGAACTAGACGACGTTGAGGTTGACGAGGACACCGCATGCGTCGAGGAGGTTGACCTCGCTGGCGTCGTCAGTGCCGCCGAAGACCTACTGCATGACCGCGCCCCGCACCTGCTAGGGTTCATGTGTCACCTGTTGCTTGACTGCAAGGTTGACGAGGCTGTGCTCCCCTACATCCTTTCCAAGCCATGGAAGTGGCAGACAGAGTACACACAATACGTTGCCTCTCTCAAGGGCTCAACGCCCAGTGAGAAGGTGGCATGAGTTGCCGGGGAGTACAGGCTTTGGTCGGACCAAGGGGGGTCGTGAGATCACCTGTGCTTCCCACCCTCTCACCAGGAGCGCGACCGCTATGATCGTCACACCCACACAACAGAAAGTTTTAGAGAACCTCACCCATGAACAAACCCTGATGAAACCCAGGCGAACCCTTCAGGCACTAGAGAAGAAGGGTCTGGTGGCAGGCAGCAAGCGCGGTGGCTGGAGCCTTACCGTAAGAGGAAGCGCATGGCTCGCCTGCCATAAGCATTGACAAGCGATGCTAATACATGCTACTAATAGTGCAACCGTTGGGATGCGGTTAAGGGGAGTTTGGGTACTCCTGGGGTAGTGAGGTACTCTGAGCCCGTCGCGGATCCTCCTGGGCCACGGCGGGCTCTTTCTTTTTGGAGGTAGCATGTGGCTTATCAGGTTTATTAACGGTACGTTCGAGGTAGGATACTTCCTCAATCAAGGTGCCCATGGTGACGCATGGGTAGGGCACCGTGCCTTCGCGGTATGCAACGATGCGGAGAGGATGTGCTGCATGCTCAATGGTGGCGCGGCACGCCCCGGTGAAGAAGGTGTCCTCGTTAAAGGTCCTGAGTGGGACGTGGGAAAGAAGTGGCTAGAACAGATGGATGCCCTTTAATCTTTGATGGCTGCGAGAATATCCTCTAGCTCGATGGTCTCTTCGAGGATGCACTCGCTAGGCCAGACCCATCCGCTGTGTCCTGCTGCGCACGTCCACCCACCCTGCGGCCCCATCTCTGCTTCGAGTATCTCGTGCTGCATCAGGATGTCAGGGTGCATGGGCTCCCCGCAGCCAGCCATGCGGCAACGCTTGCCTTCCCGCTTCCAGTAGATGACGTAGTCACGGCTCATTGCAGTAGCTTCCTGTAGAACGACTCACGCTTGCGAGCCTGCCCCCTTAGCGGGCCCCAGGCATCACGCATATCATACACCAGCGGGTCTTGCTTCCCATCGAGGGGCCGCATGATTCTACCGATGCGCTGTTGGACACGCCCTAGAGCGCGTGTAGGGGTGGCTAGAACGAGCGTATCAAAGTTGGGTAGGTCCAGGCCCTCGTCAGCCAGGACCGTTGCTGTGACCACCTTGAAGCGTCCGTCACGGGCATCCTTCAAAAGGTCTGTTCTCTTCTTCTGCGACAGGCTGCCCACCAGGGCAGCGGCTTCGATGCCGTTGTCGTTGAACCACTCGGCCATCGAGGTGCAGTGGGCTACCCTCTCCGACAGGAAGAGCACAGTTCTACCTTGTCCCACTGCGTTGGCTGTGATGTCGAAGAGTGCCTTGTTGCGTAGCTCGCACGACACCAGGCCAGACATGATGGAGGCCCAGGGTAGCTCCGTGTCTTCAGGCTCCCACATGGAGTCGAGCCACACCACCTGGGGCGTGACGATGTGGCCCGCCTTCTCCAGTTTGCTATGAGAGATAGCGAATATCTCTTTGCCGAAGTTCCACCACAGCATATCGGTCAGGCCATCATCACGCTCCGGGGTGGCTGTTAGCCCGATGCGGTAGCGAGCAGGCATAGCACAGAGCACGTCGGTGAAGGTGCGCGCTGGGGCATGGTGCGCCTCGTCCAGGATGACCAGGCCAAACTGCTTGCCCAGCGCATAGGTCTCCTCCCAGCGCCAGCGCGCCAGGGTCTGGATGGTGGCGATGACCACCCTGCCGCTGGAGTCGTTCTCGCCGTCGCCCACCATCGTCACGTCCAGGTCAGGGTAGCGGCTCTCCAGCCTCTCCACCCACTGCTGCGCCAGGTCCAGGGTATGCACCAGCACCAGAGCCTTGGTGTCAAGGGCCGCGATGAGCCCAACCCCTATCTCTGTCTTGCCTGCACCACAGGGCGCTCGCACCACGCCTTGCTCGTGCTCCCGGCATGCCTCGACGGCATCGCGCTGGTACTCCCGCAGACGGTACTGCTGGTCTCCGGTCTCGAAGGGGTCAGCCCCGTTGTACTCAGGCTCAGGAAAGGAGCGGGCGTCGGAGCCCACTAGCTTGTACGCACTGAGGTCAGCGCCGCGAGGCAGGATAGCACCATCCCCCCAAGGGTGCGAAGCGGGCAGCCTGCGAAAGGCTTCGACCCAGCGGTCAGGCATGGGCATGCGCTTGCCTTTCTTGCGCATCCTCGCAGCCTTGATGTACTCGGGGTTGACCAGCCTGAAGTCATCGAGGAGGTCATCGCCATCACCAGGCCTGAAGTAGTAGCCTCCCCCCATGACGCAGCGGAGCTTCGGTCTGTTGTTTCTCTTCTCTTCGAGGTCCATCGCTGCCCACCGTCGCACCCAGTCTGGCGCGTCCCATGATCTTATCTCAGACCACTCTTTGTTGTCATCGTCCCATAGTCGTATCCACTTCTTGTCCGCGCTGTACTCAATGGGCATCACCATGAGACCGCCTCCTCTTCCTCCTCGTCCTGGCTCTTAGGAAACACCCAGGCGTTGACCCGCTTGGTGCCCACGCGTCGTCGGTGTCGCTTGCAGCCAGCCTTGCGGATGATCTCAGCCACCCGCATCTCGGCGCGTTTCGTCATCTGGTGTGGGTCATGGCGCAGAACCTCTTCAAGGACCTCACGCACAGTGAAGGGGTTGAGCCTGCGCCTGCACCAGTCGAGCACCAACTCCTGCCAGGGGTCCTGAGACTCGAACTGCTTACTGACTTCGGCCAGGTTGCCTTCGTGTACATCAGATAGCCACCACTTCTCACCGGCATTGAACAGGGCCAGGGCCTCTGCCCAGAGTTGGTCTCGGTTCTCAGCTACCCAGGTCAGGTCAATGCTGCCAACCACCGCAGGCCAGAAGCGCCTGCTGCCTGTAGGGTCAGAGATGAACTCGGTCTCATTGGTTGAGCCGCAGAAGCACACACGCCTGGGGATGGTGACCGCATGCCTGCCGTAGGCTGGACGGTAGGTGTCCTGCTGGGCGGATAGGAAGGCCTTCACTGAGGAGTGAGCAGACTTACGGATACTGTCTAGCTCTGCTACCTCGTAGATCCAGGTGCGGCGGATCTGCGTGTAGGCATTCGCTGACCCGAAGTCCATGGGCGTGTCGCTGAAGTAGTCCTCACCTGCCAGTGAGCGCAGCGCCGTGGACTTCTTCGCACCCTGCCTGCCGATGAGGATGAGCACGCAGTCAGCCTTGCAGCCTGGGCGCATGGCCCTGGCCACTGCCTGGATGAGCCACCGCTTACCTAGTTCCTTATGCAGGGAGGTGTTGGTGCAGCCCAGCCCGTCGATGAGCCAGCGTTCGATGCGTGACTGCCCGTCCCACTGAACGCTCTCAAGGTAATCGACCAGCGGGTCCACCCCGTTCTCTTCGCCAATGAGCCTCACCATCTCAGCCACAGAGGCAGAGGAGAAGCGGCAGCCGTAGACGTTGTAGACCCAGAGCGATAGCCTGGTGTCGTCGGTGTCCTTCCACTCCTGGTCATCCAGGTTGAGCGTTCCTCTAAACCTGTCCTCCCAGATTCGCTTCTGCCAGCGCGTGTCTTGGGAGAGGATGGTGTAGAGGTTGCCGTGGATGCTCTTGGGTATGCCGCACGGCGCTCCGTTCTTGCCGATGACCTGGTCGCATAGCGCCAGCACGTCGTGCTCCGGTCCACCGTCTGGTGTGCCTGTCACCCGTGGAGCGTCCGCTCCTATCTGGTAGTACCACTTCATCGGGTTGCGCTCGTGACCGTGGCGCTTACTGGTGCAGACCAGGATGACACCCTTCTTTCCCCGGCGCAGGAACGCGCAGCCTGGTGAGGAATCCTCCTGGTGAGGACAGTAGCCCTTGAGTTTCGCCCCTATCTCCGATGACTCACCCCAGGCCAGCACCCCCACCTCGTTCTCGTCCACGTCGCGGAAGATGGTGTCGTGCTCTTCAGCCTTGCCTAGCTCAGGCACCTTCATGCCAGAGAGGATCTCGTCTACCTGGAGGACCGGGGCGTCCTCCTCGTAGTAGACGATGTGGTTGTAGGAGGAGATGTGGTCAGCAGAAGGGCACGGCATGAACCAGGCCCGCGCTGCATCTTTGCACGACGGGTCAGGCACCAGGCCTGCATCCTCGCATCGAGACATCGCCCAGCGAATAAGCTGGCCATGCTCCTTGCGATTGACTGGCCTGCTCAGGAGCACGATGGCTCGCGAGTGAGGCTCGTATGCGGTGTGAGACCAGGTAGTGTGGATGGCGCAGACCCACTCGGCCCAGACCGACTCCACGTCTTCGACGGTGCAGGTCCCATCGAAGTCCAGGCAGAGGGCTGAGACAAACTCAACGCTCTGGTTGGAGCGCGGCATGCCTTCATGCAGTTTGACCGGCGACCAGAGAGGAAGCTCTGCCTTCTCGGCGTAGACGTTCCCTTTAGCGCGAGCCTTGTCAAGCCACCTGAGGCCCACGTACTCGTCGCAGAACTCCTGCCAGGTGATCTCTCTGACGGCAGCGGGGATGGGTTTACGAAGGGAGGTATAGAGAGAGGTAGTGATGTTCATGCTTACTCAGGGGTAGTGGGGTCATAAGAAAAGAGGTGAACGGAAACGCTTGGGCCTTCGCTCTTGTTGGCGAACAGGGTCTGACAATGCCACTCTACGATGAGCACGTCATCGCGTATGCAGCCAGCCTTCACCAGGGCGTCAGCTATGATCTTAAGTATATTATCCCCATCCGGTTTTGTCGTGCATGGGATGCGGTCCTGCGGGTCTTTCGCCCGTAGCAGTCTCTTGGGCCTAGCCTTAACGGCGACCACACTAAGGACGCAGGCCTCGTCGAACGGGGCGCGGTCTTTCCACTGTTGTCGCATGAGGAGGGCACTGGCCCTCTCGTACTCGGCTGTCCCCTTGGGAGTGTAGACGTGTCCTGTCTTTGTGGTTCGTGGCCTGCCTTTGCCCAGTGGGTTGCCTGGGATGCAACACGTCATCATCAGGTGACGGTGAGAGAGAAGCCCAAAGCTGAAGTTAAACAACATCGGTTTCTCCGTGGCAAAACGTGGCGCAGTTCAATGCGCGCATGTACTGATGGTCTGCCCAACCAAACACGGTGCCCAGCACAGTCAGTTGAACCAGGCTAGGCATGCGCTGGTCTGATTCCCAGTAGCAGATGGCGTTACACACGAGGCCCTTTACCTCCGGGTAAGCGTCCCGGCATAGCGCGGCGAGTTGGGTTTGGTTTACCCCAAGCATCCTACGGGATACCTTGAGGTAGTTTCCTAACGAAAGCATATTGGACTCCTATTTGTATTGATGTTATACCCGGTCTCATGACCAGATACCCCATCCTATCACCAATCACAGCTTATGAAAATCTCTTGACATTTTCTTGACAACACAGCCATCACCTAGTGTGATATGTTCTATGTGAACAAGGAGAAACCATGGATACCACTACCCCACAATGGTTAGAAGACAGAAGACAAGGACTCGGAGGATCAGACATCGCAGCCATCTTTGGCCTATCCCCATGGGTCGGGCCTATTGATGTATGGAAGGACAAAACCGGCAGGTCGAAGCCTGTCGCTGAGACTCCTGCCATGCGCCGTGGCCGCATACTAGAGAACTCTCTACGTGAGGTCTACGCCGAAGAGAACCCAGGCAAGGCTGTGGTCACCTATGACAGCGGGCCTTGGGGTCCAGGTGCCTTCGACCGTGTCATCAAAGGCGCAGAGCCATGGCAACTAGCCTCGCTCGATGGCTACGTCTTGGCCAGACTGGATGATGAGAACTCAGAGCGCGTCGGGCTATGGGAAGGCAAGACCTCACGCAACCGTGAGAAGTGGGGTGGCCCTGGCACCGCTGCTATCCCTATCTACTACGCTACCCAGGTGGCCTGGTACATGCCCATCGCCAGCCATCACTTCGGCACCCAGTTCAACTGGTGCGACATCACCACCTACTTCCCCTTCACTGATGAGTTCGTCACCTACCGCATCCACCGAGACCTGGAGGTTGAGGAGGCTATGATAGAGCGGGCCGGTAAGTGGTGGGAGAAGCACATCGTTGGTGACGTGCCTCCTCCTCTCGATGGCACCCAGGCTGCACAGGACATGGTGCATGAGACCTACCCGCTGCCTGAGTTTCAAACCCTTCGTGAGGCGGTGGACATCGAGATAGGTATATGCACAGACCTGCGCTCCATCCGTGACCAGATGAAGGCCCTGGCTGCAAAAAAGAAAGAGTTGGAGACACGCCTCAAGAGTTACATCGGACTGCACCCAGGCCTGGTCGGAGACTTCGGCAAGGTCACCTGGAAGGAAGAGGCAGGCCGCAAGACGATTGATACCAAGAGACTCAGGGCTGAACACCCTGACCTCGCAAAAGAGTTTACTAAACAATCCGCACCTAAACGGGTGCTACGTTCCACGTATCGTGGATAAAGGAAGAGAAGATGGGAACCCCAGAACCCCAGGCAAAAGCCCAGGCAAAAGCCCAGGCAAAAGACAATGGCATCGTGGTTATCCACGGTCGAGAGTACAAAACAGTAGCCCTCCGAGTACAGGAGTTCAGGGCTGACCACACCATCGAAGATGGCTGGGCTATCCTCACTCGTGTCGTAGGGCTCGATGAGAAGACGGTGGTGGTCGAGGCCAAGATCGTCACGCCAGCAGGCATCGTCGTTGGACTGGACTACGCGGAAGAGGTGAGGGGATCCTCCACCATCAACCGCACATCGGCGCTAGAGAACTGCTGCACTTCAGCTATTGGCCGCGCCCTCAGTGCCTGCGGGTTCGGTGGCTCCGAGTACGCCAGCGCCGACGAACTGGTGCGGGCACTGGAGCAACAGAAAACAGCAGGCCTCACCCCTGGGTGGACTGCGCCTACGCCCCAGTCCCTGACCAAGCGAACGCAAGGCCTGCGGCCTGCTGCCCCTGGACAACAGGCGTGCCCTGACTGTGCTGGTGCGATGTGGGACAACCGCAACGACAAGCGTAACCCTCGCGCTCCTGACTACAAGTGCAAGGACAAGACGTGCGGCAAAGGCGTATGGCTTACGCCTTTCACTCCCCAGCAGGAACTGACTGTCGCGAACATGGCAGGCTATGGCGAGATCGAGTCAGAGGAAGCTGGCGATGAGATGCCGTTTTAATGGACGGCAAGTATCACGACCCTTACCCTTACCTCTTCGACATCGAGCGTGAGAAGCTACAGGGTGAGTGCGACGGATGGGAGATAGGCCGCACCAACGGAAGGTGGACGGCATCCATCCGCGTCGATGACTACCAGATCATAGTGGTCGGCAGGCATACTCAAGACATCATTGAAGGGGTTGAGAAGCAAGAGGAAATGCTTCTCGCCCTGCTCACCGACACTAGCCTGTCTTATTCCAGTCTCGATTGACAGGGATATTGTTACTCTGGTCTGCCAGGTCAAGTGACAGGCCCTGGTAGACCCCTTCCTCAAAGTCGTAGTTATCCAGTGCGCCACGTAGCGCCTGGGTATACTGCTTGTTTCTCTTTTCCGAATAGGGCGACGATGGCTTCTTTACCGCTGCCCCACCTGGGTTACCGTAGCTTCCTCGGATCGTTCCGTCTTGCTCTATCTGCACGGTGTCGGCAGGCAGGTACCCACCTAACTGCAGAGGGCTACCAGGGACAGGTGGCGCAGCAGCGACAGGTGCAGGCTCTAACGAAGGGGAGCCCTGGCTTGTCATGGCTTGCCGCAGAGCGCCCTGAGTTGCTACCCCTGGCGCAGGCGGCGAGAACTGGGTAGCTACGGCATCGGACTGTAGGTCTGCGCTCTTCTCCTGGGCTAGTCCCTGGTCGTCCACTCCTTCCGTCGCCTGTTCTGTCAGCACTTCCGCGAAGGTTCCCTCAAAGTCTTCGAGCGATTTGTTTAGCCACTTATCAGCTTTCTTCGAGGCCTTGTCCCACTTATGCCTCTCCATTAGCTTGGTTAGCCTCTTTCTCTCCTTGTAGGACAGCGACTCGTACTCTGCCCTGCTCAGGCCTCCCTGCCCCCGGTAGTCCCAGCGGTCAACCCTGCGCTTTTCCTTGCCCTTGGGTTTGCTCCATCCGCTTTCGTCCTCCGGCATCAGGCACCTACTTGGTAAGGAAGGATACCAGAGGCCCTGAGCCTGCGCCTGCTATCACGCACAGCCATAGGATCTGGGTCATCTTTGCTAGGTTCTTCTCGATAGATTCACAGCGAGACTCTACCTCGGCAAGCTTTTGCTTGACCCCGGCTGCATCTATTGCGCGCTCTTCACTCTTCTTACGGAGGTACTTGAACTCGTCAAACAGATATGTCTGCCACTTGTCGTCGGGCATCGTCGTACTCTTTCCACTTAATGTATTTGCCGTCCTTGGTTTTCGCCATGAACTGGTTGCGATTTTTCTTTCGAGTCGTGTGCGAGACATGGATATGGCCCGTGGTCTCAAGGTAATATATGGCCTGGTCGATAGGAAACCCAGCCTCTCCCATTCTTAATAACTCCAACCAGGTCTCGTCAGGGGACGCCTTGCGAGGCTTTATGTCAGCGGCTTCCGCTTGAACGTGCTGACTGCTAGGGCTTCCCCCCACCAGTTCATTGACACGCTCGGACCTGAACCCACTGGTAATCTCCAGAGAACCTAGCTTATCACGCAGTGGTTGCAGGATGGCAGAGCACAGGCACTTCAGGCGTGGGATGTAGTCCTGCGGTACATTGTTCTCAATCTTCTGGCTTGTCACCCTGAACTCAGCCAGGGAGAAGTCGGGTGTGAGTTTCAATCTTCCTCCTGCTCGGCAAGAGCGGCATGCCTCCACATAACAGCCTGCTGTTCGTCCGCCGCCAGGGAAGGTTCCATTGCCCACAGAGGCATAGTCGCTGCTGCCGCTGTGGCGAGTTCTTCCTGGACTGGTTCTTCCTGCACAGGATGGTGGTCCCAGCCATCTTCCTCTCGGACTGACTCCCACTCGTAGCCGTCATAGTTGAAGTAAATACGATCAGGCACTCCTGCGTCGTGTTCTTCTGATGTCTCCACCAGCACGAGGTCGTCAACGAAGACGCCTTCCATTTCGTTGGCCAGCGAACTCGCGGCCTCCGACACCGCGTCACTCGTCTGCGGCTCCCACTTGTTCATCTTGGCGGCCCGCTCGATGGAGGCTTCTAGCTTTCCTACCTTGTCAGTCCCCTTGTCCTTGCGGCGAAGCGGGGGTCTCGCAGGAGGCAGCGGCTTAAGATCGTCTATGCCCTTGCGGAGTTCCGGTCGCCGGTATTCCTTCTTCTCTAACTTTTGGATAGATGCAGTATTGTCCCCTTCCAGAGCCATCCGGGCTACCCTTCTGCGGTAATCGCCCATGTTCTCGCCCTCTTTGCGCTTCACGCGGATCTCCCTGGCCACTGCTCCTTCTGGCTTGGATGGCATCATAGGCAGGGTCTCCACCCAGGTGTCGGACGCCCCGGCCTTCGGGCTTAACGCCTCTAGGACCTTCGCCCCTCTTCCCTCTCCCCACTTTTTCCCTATGGGCTTTGCGCCTGAACCGTCTGCCATTACTTCTTCCTCTTGATATCTTTCTTCCCTTTTATCTTACCAGCTTTTCTGTAGGCTATGGCAACAGCTTGCGCCCTCTTGTACCCTTCAGCGATGAGCTTCTTGATGTTGTAGGCGATGACTGAGGCACTGCTGCCTTCCTTTAGTGGCATCTCTCTAGCCCTTCAAGGCTCTTTTCGCAGCACCCTTCCGCAGACCTGCAAGGGTCTCGGCAAGTCGTGCGCGTTCGCCTAGCTTGCCTTTGGCCTTGGCCGCTTTCTCAAGCTTTTTCTTCGGGATCTTCTCGCCCTTCTTGACTCCCAACTCCTCGCGCAGAGCACCAGGCTTCTTGATTGCCCCTTTGATCCAGTTCTTTTTAGCCATCACTTGCCTCCTGCTTCATTTTCCGTTCACAACTTCATTATAGAACGCTGCCGAAATCACTCCACTTTTACGCAGCCTCTCCGTCATCTCAAGGTCTTGCTGCAACGCCTTGAATATGTCATCGCCTGGAACCCAACTCCTCTGGAGTGGCTTTTTGTATTTTAAGGCTGAGTACGTCAGCATCGTTTCAGCGTCACTGTTCTTTAGAAGCTGCTTCGGGCCCGTCCGTAAGATGAAGTCGAGGGTGAGCATGGGTAGGGCTAGTGCTCGTTTGCCTGCCCAGCCTACCGATGATGCGCCCTTCTCCCCTAGCCGCAGGAACTGCCGTACTGTTCTTTCGTAGAGAGCCTTTCTCTCGCTCTTAGAAAGTGAATCAGCAGCCTTCCTCAACGAATACAGCTTGTCTTTTTCTCTCTGCATGTTGTAGGGGGTCTCTATGCCATCACGGGTGTAATACTTCTCATTGCTTCTTATGACCTTCTCAAGTTCGTCACCGATTCCTTCTATGCGGTGAAAGGTCTGTGCTGAAATACCTTCTTTGGAACTTTGAGAAAAAGCACCTTTAACCTTATCAACTGCTTCTAATCCTGCTTGCGCCTTCTGTGTACTTCGCCGCAAGGCATTATAACTTTTAGTCTTACCGCCTTTCCTCCGCGCATCTGAGCTTTGAAGCCTCTCGGTGTTGGCTAGTTCGTGAGCCGCCATTGATTGGTTTCCTATGGCATCTCCCACGGGTGCCGTAGGGATGGCGGTGCCTGCTGCTGCTGCAACGAGGAGGGGACCACCAACGAACTCTGCAAAATCTGTTGCTGCTTCCTTCCAATGATCAGCGGCTGTTTCTTCTAACCGCGCCTGCTGATCGGACTCGGCTTCCTTGAGTATGGCGTCATGGGAAGCCTTTGTTCTGCGCTCACTCATCTCCTTTGGAGTGAGTTGCTTCTCAGCTTTTTCTAGCTTAACTGTCGCCACTTTCCTTCTCCTCCTGGCGTTCGCTTACGCGCTTCGCCTTCTTGCGTAGTCTAGCGGCTCTGCGCTTGTTGCCTTTCTTCTGCGCCCTCTCAGCGCGTTCTAGTATACGGTCTGGGTCAGGCTTAAGGATAGGGGCTAGAGCGCGCAGGAACGCCTCTATGGCAGGCCCATCGCCTCGCTCCAGGCTTCGCCCTAGCGGACCCCCTACGAGGGCTCCTAGAGGCAGCAGGGCGTCGATAGCGTCAGCCAGCATCTCAAGGCCTCGCTCTGGCTCGATGCCTTCCTTCTCCACGAACTCCTCGACAGCGTCTACCGCTATCGCTCCGACCTCTTTCTGGATGTCTTCAGGAAGGCTCATCGGGAAGATACCGAAGAGTCGGTGTCGTCTTCGCTTAGGGCCTCCGCGAGAGCAGAGCCTGTTGTCCAGGCCTCTCCGAAGTCAACGAGACCTTGAGCACCGACAAGACCCAGCACCATGGTGGTGATAGCCTTGAGAGCCTGCTCGTCTAAGGGCAGACCCAGCAGTGTTGAGGTGGTCACAAGGCCGATGGCTGCGACAGTCAATAACAGTTTTCGTGATAGGAACTTTTTCATTATGTCACCAATGGTTCGATTACGAGTACAAGATCAAGAGGCTGGGATGCAACCGCCAGGTTGAAGGACAGGAACATACTGCCAACACCGGAGCCTGGGAGGCCTGTCTCCGTGAGGTGAAATGGGATACCGAACGCGGCTATCCTGGCTCCGGTAGCGTCGTTCATATGGTTCCCTATCATGTCGATATTCCTTGGGTTGAGAGCCGTGTCCTCCTGGGAGATAATGCTCATTGCGCCGCCATCGGGAGAGGTGGTGTTTGGGGCAAACTCTGTGTCTGCCAGATACCAGTCAAGGAGTTGTCCTAAGGCGGGGGGAGAAACCAAACGCATCCTGATAATCCTGCCCCTAACAGGCAGGTCAGTGATCTCTACCGGCTGGTAGACTCCTGCCAATGTGGTGTTAGGAATAGTCATCCTCTTCCAGATGTATGTGTCTTTTGCTGCGGCCCCCATCAGGTCACCAGGGGTTCGGTAACGAGTTGAAAGGTAGCAGCGACGTCGGCATCCAGGTTCCATGCCAGGAAGAGGCTCCCAACCTTAGACCCTGGAGGACCTGTCTCCGTAAGCTCAAAAGGGATCCCCATGTTCTCCCCCACGACGGCCCCGTTGGAGTCTCTTAGTTCCGCGCCTAAGTGGTCGATGGGATCCGGGTCGCTCGCACTAAATGCAGTCACCATGCTTAGGGTTCCTCCAGTAGGAACAGGGGGAAGCGCGGTGGATAGCGACGTGTCAGCGATCCAGTACCTCACATCTGTTCCAGCTACGGCTGTAACGAACCTCACCCGGATTATCTTACCCTTGGTCGGTAGGTTGGGGATCTCGGCCGCCTGGGTGCCTGTTCCTCCAGCGGGGAAATCCACCGTTGTCCAGGTGTAAACGGATTTGCTGCTACCCACTGTGTCCCCCTATGCCCGGTAGGCCAGGACGTAGACCGTCCCTCTAGCTTTGCCTGTGTTTGTAATCCTCAAGATCGAACCCTCCCTGACTTTACTGTAGGACGGCGAGATGGTCTCTGCGCGAACAATGCTACCAGGCTTTTGGTTAGCGAGCAACAGAGGCCCAGCGATATCCTTGGCTCCAGAGAACACAACCACTGAGCCAGAGTCCTGTTTCTTCTTGCCCTCAACCACCACCCAGACATCGACAACCTGCATGCTGAAGCACATTGGCTCGGTCTCGTAGCCCTCACTAGAGGGGACAACAGGCAAGCGATACATCATCGGAAGCGACCCGGCAGCGTCATTGGAGGCCACAGGCTTGGCGTGCGCTCCGGTCAGCGCAGAAGCGTGGTCGCTCTCAGCGGTAAAGTCGAACTCAATGCAGCCCTCCGTCTTGTGGGACTTCAGGACGCGGCCTACCTGGCGAGTGAAAGCCCCGTTTGCTGGGGGTGCGCCAGTCCATCCGCCATCTGTACCCAGGAAGACAGGAGCGCCCTCGGCCAAGTAAGAAGTATCAGTGGGGTTGGACCTCTTCCAAGGCAAGCACACCACCAGGCCTTCGCCTTCGCCCGCTGACGCGTGCTTGGTCACCAGTAGCCTGCCGTTGCTAAGTGAAGGCATAGAGGCGTCAGCGAGGGTACAGGCTGCGTAGAGCCCTCGTGTACCTACAGCCACTACGATCTGGTCTGCCTTCACAGGCTTAACAGAGTAAACCCTGGTCGCAGCCCAATAGTTGAACTCTATAGCTGGCTTGAATCTTTTCATTTTAACTCCTATCTAAAGCCTGGTTGTGGTTTAGTTGTAGCCGCTTCTTGCTGTTCTGCAAGGTGCTCGGCCATTTTCGACATGCGGTCTATATCACGGGCAAACTCAAGATTCGGGTTGTAGGGATACTCAACCCCCCATCGAAAAAGACGCTTAAGCCCGTAGATCATCTGTGCGTCCATGCCCTGTTCGGCAACAGGGCTGTCGTACAGGGTGCGGATGGCAAGCGGTAGGTTTGACCCATACTGAGGAATAAACAGGCGCAGCATCAAAACCGTAAGAGGGTTCTGGACGTAGTACCCATCCTTGTCCTGGTTAGGCATCATGTTCCCAGGCAGTAGGTTCTGACTGATAAACTTCCAGGTAATAACTTCCTCATTGCTCATTCTTTTCCTGGGGTAGATTTTAGTGGCCAGGGGGTCGAGGTGCTGTCGAAACGCGGGCTCAACTATAGTCTGCACAAAAGGGCCAGTGAAGGACATTATTGGGTCAATGATTCCCGCCTCGTAGAAGTCAGCCGGGATTACCGCTGGGTCCTTTCCTTCGGAGACCATCTTCGCCATGTACACAGCAAGTGTTCCTGATATAACCGCAGGCATGAGCGCCACCCGCATGGTGTCTATCGCGGACATCGGGGACCATGCCTGGGCGATATCAGTAAACGCAGGCCTGCCATGCGCCATCTCCCACATCATCCTTTCGTTGGAGATGGGCCTGTGGATAAACGGATAAGTCCCGCCTCTCATCCATTTAGGAACCCTCATAGCGATAAGGTCGTCCAGGGCCGTGCGCGTTGTATCCGACTGAACTTTATAGTCTTCCTGATACCAGTAGGGGATACCGTGCATGAGCATTATTTGCTTTCTGTATTGGTCGATCTCGTTTCCGCTGTACAGCGCCTTCTTCATGTATGCCCCAGAGGGCTTAACGAACGGCTCCATCAGCGCCATATTGGCCTGCCACCAAGCTAGTCTCCACCACCGATAGAACGGGATATTAAACTGGGCGAGGAAGCCTGCTTCCATCTGGGCAAAGCCGTGCTTCCAGGAGTAGAAGGCATCCTTAACCGCCTTGTCAGCCTGGGCTGTGTCCCCTGTCCTGCGCCAAATGTCCAGCCAGAGCATGGCTCTCTGTTGCTGCTGCGCCCACTGGACATGGTCGTAGATATCGCCCTGCATATTCGACAGGCCTCTCTTTCCCTTTGGACCCAGGGACGAAACCCACGCTTTCCAGGAGTCGTCAGACTTGGCCAACAGAGGATTTGCACGGGTCCATCGGCTGACGCCTTGCAGCAACTCCTCGCTAACCTGGGTCTCAATAGCAACCTGCATAAGGCGCTCTCGCGCTTCGCTGTAACTCATGACCCTGGGCGTCGTGGTGCTGGACTGCATGAAGCCTTTCCTTCCAGACCAGATGGCCTGGAGGTCTGGGTCAAACAGGGCCTCTACCATGGGGCGCAAGATAGGTACGTTCTTCCTGGTCTCTTCTGCCATGCGCGACATTGCCAGGGTAGCGTACTTGCCATAGACCGGAAGGTATCCAGGCAGGTTTCTTGAGGATTGCCGCGCAGTTTCCGCCACCCCCATCCGCTGGAATAACTGGGCGTTGTTTCCAGCATAATCGTTGACCATGTACCAAGGTCTTAGAACCCCAACGCCCACTGTCATGTTGATCTTGGCCGCTCGACCAAGGGCGCTAGGGCTTACGCTCCTGAGAGAGGGGAAAACTTCGGCAATAGTAGGGGCTACTGCATGGTAGGCGTTTAGCTGCCTGACAAACTTGTCCATCTTGCCCTCGACGACATCAAACAGATGACGTGGGATGAAGACGGAGGTCTCTACTGATCGGTCTAGCGCCCGGAGGTCCTTGATGAGGTCTACTGATTTGAGTCCTATCTTTCCTTTTGCCAGCCTGTTGCGCGCAGGCATGCCAAGTCGCTCCAGAGTAAGAAAGACCTCCTCGTACTCCTTCTGAGTTTTGATCTCACCAACAAGGCCCGACAGGTACTTCGTCACGTTTTCAGCGTTCTTAGCTGTAATGTTCCCGCCAACCGCTCGACGAAAGATTCGGTTAAACCTAAACATAATAGCGCCAGAGGTCACAATGTCGATCATCTGGGCAGTAGACCTTGGGTCAACTATCTCCAGGTGGCTGCGGTCTTTAAGTTTAGCGGCCTCGTCAAACGGAACCGTGCCGCCCCGCCGGTTTATGAGATACGACTCGTTAATCTTGGCAGCATAGCCCGATGCCTCTCCAAAGCCTCCCTTACTGGAAGGCTTGTTAGCCTGAAAGTAGATGGTTCTTTGCAGTGACCGGAAGTCGATGTCCTGCCTCAGAGCATTTATGATTGTGTCCTTCATCGTGGCGATGGCTGCGTCAGGAATCGCTGGCCCTGAACGAGGAAGAAAGGCCCTCGCCAATCCATTTAGGATCTTTGAGTCCTTTAGCTCGGCTATGCCTGCCTCGTCCGCCATCAGGCCCAGAGCCCATCGCCTGAACTGGGTAAACATATCTTGGTCAGATACGTTCATCCATGTGTACTCTATGACGCTGGGGCGAGCCACGGTTCTAGCAGTGGCTAGAGCCTTAGTAGCGCCTGTTGCGAACTCTGAAGACCCCGCCTTGTAGCGGTTGATCTCAATGGCGTCCGTTGTGGATACATACCTGATGAGGGTGTCGATAGGATTGCGAGACCATGTCGTTATGTCTATCACGTCCTTCGACGTTCTATCGAGCATGTTGTCAACCTGCTTCATAGCGTCGTATACAAGCTTGCTGTACTCGCTGTAGTTAGACACGTCAGGATGAAAGACGGGCCTGAACTTCCTTATGAAGTTTCGGATAGGCTGCTTTACCGCTGCCGTAATAGAGGTTCCGCCCCCATAAGGGCCAATCATCGCCTTGATTTGCCTGTCTATTGCCTTCGCAGGCAGGAGTCCTGCCTCCTGGGCCATGTGGCTCTTGGCGAAGTTAGAGAGCATCTCAACAGCGTCTTGAAGCTTGGACGTTCTAGCAGGTGATAGGGGCTCCGCCTTAAAGGCCCTGGCAGGCTTAAGGAGAGCGGTACCCTGGGTGGCAGGCATCACTACGCCGCCTTCTATTTGTGGCCTGTCTCGTCCCCACGTATTTCTTTTCCCCTTCTCCCTTATCATTGTGAGATCGGAAGGAGTCCAAGACGCAAGCACATCCTCTACGACATCGACGGCCTCCCCGGAGAGGTCTTTCCCCTTCCATGGGTAGGGAGGAATAACACCTGTTGTCGTTCCATCCATCATCCGCGCCCTAAGCCCTGCTGCTGCCGCTGCACGCCACTCCGCAGCCCCAGGGTTATCCGCGTCAAAGATCCTGGACGGAGCATCCAGCATCTCATCTATGTCAGCATCGGTGAGGTATCTCTTGTTTAGCCCGTAGCTCTCTGGGGCAGCTACATACTCTCCCCTCAAGGTAATGACAGACGGCTCTCTTCCTGTGGCCTCCTCGATGATGCGCCCTTCAGGCCCTCCGACTTCTTCTATGAACTTCATGACGGTGGCCCTTCCGTACCTCTCGTCCAATGACTTTGAGAACTTGGCCTGGTCGAGGATGCGACCCATGTCGTCGGGGTGCCTCTTTAGCTGCAGCAGGTCGGCAAAGGCATTTTCAATAGAAGGGTCTAGCTGGAAGTTGTCCTCCACTGTTTGGTAGACGCCTTTCAGCCAGCGGGAGAAGTAGTGGAACGCACCCTGCAGGCTCTTCGTAGGGGCCTTTCCTTTTTGAAGCCATACCAGCCATGCGTCTACGAATAGCTCTTCCGCCTCTCTATTCCAGACGAAGTTGCCTTGCGCGTCCTTTTCAGCGGCTCGGCCTGTCTTCTTGAGTGTCTTTCCTATCCAGGTCTCAACGGCCTTCTTCTCCTCGCCTATAAGGTCGCGGCGAAACACATGGCCTAGTTCATGCAGCACCGTGCTGACATCGAATCCTGGGTTAGAAGGGTCCTTGTACTTGAAGAGGTAAATGATCTTTTGGGCATCTGATCCCACCCCTTCAGGAAAGACCGTGGCTCCTTTTATCGTTCCCTCTTCTGATTGCAGGAGTGTCTTAGGCGTGGATATTGGAGCGGCCTCCGTTAAGGCTTGCTCTCCTCCTTTGGCTCTCCATCTTTCCCCCAGTGCTTGATTAAACGTCCATCCTTCTCGGTCAGCAATCCTCTTTTGAGCAGCCACGATACTGGGGTCATACCGCCGAAGTACACGTTCAACGGCTTCCCTGGCTTCTCTTCCGTGTCCTTTGAACTTGTCTCCGTCACCTTCTTCGAGCCACTTGAGAAAATCTTCGCCATTAGGATTTGCCCTCCAGTCATTCTCTTTATACCCGGTTTGGGAGCGGAAGTTTCGCTTTTCTATAGGGTTGGTTATCCTCTCTCCGAAAACCCTGTTAGCAATAGCATTAACATCTCGCTGAAAATCCAGGTTCTTGATCCCCTCGTATTCCAGGTTGAGCAAGTGTACCCCGTCTGGCGTGCCCACTACAGCAATCGACTGTGCAGCTTTGGTTCCGTATTGGTCCACCAAGGCCTTGGACAGGTCATCTAGTTCTTCATGGGTGGGGGTTCTTTCTTTCAGGTCGAGCCTTATTCCGTTGGACTTCCCCTTTGAAAGGCCTGCTCTTTGGTACCTGGTGTGCCATGCAAGGGCCTTTTGTCTTAGCAGTATTGCATTAGCTACCGCATACATATTCGCAAGGGCGTGACCTTCCTTTGTGAGGATGTGCTGGTCGTCACCCGTGCTTCTTCCCAAGGCCAGGATAACCGCTGAACCGGGGGAGTAGTCTCCTTGGTAAAGCCCAAGCGTTCCTATTCGCTGGATGGGGAGCGGCCCTAGCTCTAGCGCCAGTACGTCCCTTCCTTCAGGGGTCTTAAGTATCGACATTACCTCGGCGTGGAACTCTAACTGCTTGCGCCAGTCAGCCTTGAACAACTCCTGCAGATGGTCCGTATTAGAGCCTGGTTTGCTTTCCAGGGTCATCCACAGACCTGTGTCCTTCATCCCGTCAACGATATCGTAGTTAGACTGAGAGGCGTAACGCGGGTCAAGGTCTCTTGTGGCAACCCACATTGCAGCCTGCACCTGGTCGTTTGACCACTCCTCCTCGCCGTGCTTAACCTTTTTGTTTAGGTGGTCTCGGATGTCCTCGATGATGCGCTTGATGAACTTCTGCTGCCCTGGGTCCGGTGACCCTCCCGCATACCCAAAAGCCTTCATGACCCATGTATCAATGGTCGGCATGTCCGAAACGACCTCTGGGTCGATGTACCTTAGCAGGTCATCCTTAAACGCCCCCACCTTTGGCCCCAGCGCCTCTCCTCTTTCGTAGGCATTGATGACCTTTTGTAGTGTTCCCGTCCTGGTCTTGCTGGCCTGGTTGAGGATCGTGATGAGGTGCTGCGGGTTCTCCCCTTTATCCATGGCCTGGATGGCGCGAACAGCCTGTAGCACATTCTCGCGCACCGACTTCTGCGGGCTTAACTCTGAGATAACAGCAGCTATTCTTCTGGCTAGAGGGATATCCCCCGAAGCCATTTCAAGTATTCCCTTGCCTGCCTCACGATACCAAAACCTGCTGTCAATGCCTGCTTCTGTGAAGTTTATTAAACGATTGCGCAACGCATCCAGGTCCTTCTCTTTCCTCATGGGCTCACCTAGAATAGGCCCTAGAATGTCTTTCTCTTCCCCCTTTGCGTTAATCCTCTTTCCCGGAGAAGGCCCGCGCACGGGCGTGTCATAAAACCTTTGGCGTGCATCCCTGGGGCTCAGGCCTTTGTAGTTTATGCCTCGCACACGAGGGGCTCCTGAGAACTTCCCTGACCGGAAAGCGTACCGCTCGTTCCTCTTTTTCATCGAGAAGAGATAGTCTGACTCGTCCAGCATATCTAGCTCTGCTCGCAAGTAAGAGCGTCCCTCATCAGGTGCGTCGAAGGACCTAATCACAAGCCTTGGACCCTTCTCATCGTACCAGACAAGAGGGTTTCTCTTGTACTGAGACCCCCAGGCAACGGCCCGTGCGTCTGCCAACTCCATTACGCTCTCGACCTCTACTCCAGAAAGCCTTTCTTCTGCGAGCAACTGGTCAACGAGGAGCCCTCTTTTCTTGAATCCATTAGCCATCAAGGTAACGTCAGGGGACCGAAGTGCCTTGGCCAGCCATCTAGCAACCTTGCCCTCACGACCCTCTGCTACCCTGCCTACCCACTGAGACAGGCTTTGGCCCACCCCAGGGGGAGCGTAGGCCTTTAGAGCGGCAGGAGCGTCTATACTGCCTCCTCTCACTATAGATGGCTTCCGCTTGATCTCTGCTGCGGCTTTCTCCAGGCTGGTAGCGATCTCATCGAGCGACTCCCGTGAGGCCTTAGTCACTGCTTTTTGTCTTGCTATTTTAACCCTGGCTTGAGCCAGTGAGGTCTCTGCTGTTTTTAGCTTTAACGCTACCGTTCCTGCCTTGGGCTTTGCTAACCCTGGAACGTCTTTCCTGAGATTGATCGCTACCTGTAGGTCTTTTTTTGCAGCGTTAAACGCCGAAAGAACACCAGCGCGGGCCTCGTTAAGAACCTCTGATTGCTCGATGATTGCCCGGTAGTTCGACAGGCGTATCTGCGCGTCCTTGAGCCCTCGGATATTCCGGTACCGTTTCGCCGCTTCAGCAAACGCAGGGTCCAGGTTCTTCATGGCCTTGTCCCAGTCACGAAGGTACTTGCTTAGGCCTGTTTTGTTTTTGCTGCCCTTGATTAAGATTCTAAGTTTAGTCCTTTCCTTTTCGATAGCCTTTTCTTTTTTCTTGTTGGCCCTGCGAAAGGCGTCTGCCTCCTCCCTGGCTGCGGCTTTCTTTCTTTTAATCGCCTCTTTCGCATAGTATGATTCTGGCTGAGTTGCCTTGGGAGGCATTGCCCCTGATGCCGCATCAGAGGCCTTGGTTTTTTTGGTTTTACGGGCAGGAGTTACGACAGAAGCGCCCAGGTCAATGAGTCTTTGTCTCGATGCCCTAATCTCTGCGCTACGCGTGGCGATGTCTTGGGCTATTTGCTGGGCACGTATAAGCTCTGGGACGTTCTTCTTTTTGTTTATGTCGGCCCCGTCAATCTGCTTTTCGATGGCTAGTGTTACGGTGTCAAGGTCTTCGTCAACGGCCTTAAGGCTCACTCCTCTTTCCAGGTCGAAGGGGTTCTGTTTCTCCGGGTTCCAGCGCCTAGTGAATGGAGACTTCCAGGACTTGACTGACAGGGGAAGGTCCTCAAGTGGCATGTCTTTTAGGTACTGAAGATATATCTTGGATAGCTGCTCCAGTTCAGCCGCAGCCTCTGCCTCAATAATAACGGCCTCTGCAATGCGGGCCTTTGCAACGCGGTACTTTGCTTCCGCAAGCGCCTTCTGCTGAACAAGCGCCACCTCTTCGGGGGTGCCTCCCTTTATTACAGTCGTTCCCCTTGTGTGTTCAAGGACCCCAATCCTTGACTTGGTATCAAGGATCTCGGCGGTGAGGCGCTCCTCGTCCTTGATGGCCTGGATGTATTCGTTGCGGATGATCTCCAGGTCGGCCTTGGCTGACTCATTAAAGCCAAGCTTCCGATGCACATTTAGGTTGTACGTGCCGGTTATCGCAGCGTTCTCAAGTTCCTTATTCAGGAAAGCCACAGCCTCTAGTGGGTCTTCAAACTTGTCCGCATCTCGCACCACCTTGGCCCACTTATTAAGAGACCTGGTTTTTACAAACGCGTTTCCCATCTCACTGATCTTGCCTATAGATCCAAGCCCCAGGCCTATGACACTAGGCTCCATAAAGACAACAGGCATCGCTAGAAGAATGTGGCTTGCCTGTCGGATTGTTCGGCTGGGGGGAGGTTTGTTGCCTGTCACCATCTCGTGGGCAGCCCTGATGGTGTTATCCATGTTTACGCCGATCTCCGGGTTGAAGATCAGGCTACCACCTGTGCGTAAATAAGTTAAAGACGGCTGGCTCCACATTTCTGGGATGGACTCCCCTATCCGTTCCAGCCCCACACTCAGAGTGTGCATAGGAACATGCACACTCTGAGAAGGGGCTGCATGTTCCTGCCCTCTCACCCAAGCGCCGAAAAGAGCACTCAAGGGAAAACCTGCGCGGGTCAGATAAGCTAGAGGAGACTCTGTCTCTATGTGCATCTTGCCCCAGTAGGGCTGCTCATGGGCTGCTATTGGGAGCATAACAGCAGCCAGAGCTTTCATAGGTCCAGGCAAGTTGGGGTTGTTCATTAGCCAGGTGTCCTGGCTGTCCTTCCAGAGCAGGACCTTTCCTCTACCCATATTGTAGATAGCAAGAAGCTTATCGCCTGCCCATATCTCTGCCCGTTCCTGCAGGACCTTGGTCGCCTCGAACTTCTCAACCTCGGTCATAGTGGCAAGATCCTCTGCGTTGTCTGCCGCTAGTCGGTCGAATCTCGACTGAATGAGCTTGTGTCTTATTTTTGATGCGTTTAGTCCTGTCTTGCCTGGGCCTGTAAGGCGCGTGTAGGGGGCCTGTAGGTCTAGCATTGCTGCTGGGTCGCCTAGTAGGTACCTATAATAGTCCTGCATGCGGTAGTACGGTCCTGAGTAAAACTTACCAGGATTGGCCAGCTTGATACGCATGTTCTGAGCCCATTCAGATGTAGAGACATCCGCGTGACCATAAAGCCCTGGCTTTCCAGCCTTGCGGGCCTCTACTTCTTCTCCCTGGTTCCTAACGAAGGCCTGCCAGGACTCGGCTTCCATCACCTTGGCGAGTTCTTCCAGGAGGATCTTGTCTACGATGTCGCCGTTTTCTAGCCTCTCTACTTCAGCTTCTGCCTCTTCAGGGAGCGCGACAGGCTGGCCAAGGGCTGACCATCTAGCCGACCACAGGTCTCGTATAATCAAAGCGATGCCGTTTTCGATCCATTCTTCCGGCATCTCTTTTTGTATTAAAGGAAGGTCATTAACTATGAACTGAATAATCCCTTCGGGGGTAAAGTCGTTTCCACCCTTTCTGGCCTTCACCATGTCGATCCACTTCCGCCGATCCTCTTCAGGCATCTTCAGGATGATTCCGATTAAGCCTTCAGCCTGCTCCTTGTTGAGAACGGCCATTGAATCCTGAGTTGCAAGTTCTGCTTCGAGGTTCTCCTCAAAGGTCATTTTAGCAAACAGGTTCGGGTTTTCCCTCTCTAAGGCCTCCATTGCTTGCTCGCGGCTTTCCCCGAACCGATCCTCGCGCTCCTTCATGCGGGCCTTCATTTCGTCTTCGCGCTTCTTGTCTTCCTCGGTATACTCCCAGGACTGAAATCCCCAGTACCCTTCCGTTTCAGAGGACCAGCCACGACCCATTGCTCTCAGTTTAAGGTGCTTTAGGTAGTCTGGCTCATCCTTCTTGAGCTTCTCTTGCTCCTCCTGGCTTATGCCTTCCAGCCTGTCTTTGGCCTCTTCTGGTGTAAGGTCCCGAAGTGCTTCTATCTTTTCTTCTTCAATAGTAAGGCCCCAGTCGCCGCCTTTGTACTGATCCCTGAAGTCTCTTAGGGCCAGTGCCACGGCATCCTTTGAAAGCCCTCTTTTCTTAAGCCCTTCAACGTAGTCATACTCGTCGCGGTTAGTTGGGTAGGTAAGCTTGCTTCCTACCAGCCCTACGCGTGCCCTTCCCGCACGGCCCAGGTAGTAGGACACTGCGTCCTTTACGTTGCCTGTGGTGCGCCCTGCCGACTGTGTCCCTAAATGAAACCGAGTTCCTCTCTCGAATGTGTTTGACTTCGTGAACTCCTCCCAGGCTTTCTTTGGAATGTCAGCACGGAGCTTGCCCCACTTGAAGGGCCAGACGGTTGTTGAGTCTTCCAGAGAGCCTTCTTTGGCCCTGCTCGCCGGGGAGAAAGCCCTGGACGGGACGTGCGTAGCCAGGGTTACGGCTGCGTCTGTCAGTGGGTCGAGTAGCTTTGGATTAGGGACAGGAACGTTTAGACCCACCTCTACCGTTTCTTCTTTTTCGGGAACCCCTGGGTCAAGGTCAGGGGCGTCATACGGGGTGTGCGCGGCACTGCTGTGGGCGTTGGTGTACCAGGAGCCCCATAGCTTTCCGTAGTCTCTTACAGCGTCGATGGACGCGCTGGCTGTGCCTCTGCCTAAAACCCCAAGGCCTGTGCCCAGGGCTGCGCCTGCGGCCATGCCTGGCAGGCCTCCTACTATGCCTACCCCTGCTCCCATAACCCCGGTCCCTATTGGCATGTACTTTTCAAAGGTCTTCTGGAGCCCTGGGGTCTCTCCGATCCTTTCCATTACCTGTTTGTCTTGGTCTTCCTGAATAGCGTTGAATCTTTCTATCCACTTCTCTCTTCGCTCTGCCTTTGTTCCCGTGACCAGGGCAGGATCCCACATCTCGATCTCTGGTATGTTTGAACCATAGTCGATAAGAAGTGAAGCCCCGCCAGGTGTCTCAAGTCCTCTAAGACCTGCGTTCTCAAACGCTTCCTGCTGACGTGCGAGCGCGACATCCGTCGCCTCTTCCATAAGGGCACCAGCTTTGGCCTCTTCGTTTGCCTGCGCGACCTCTTCGTCGGTAGGACCGAGAGGGTCAGCCGCCTCCTGGGGGGACGGGTCGGCCATTACCGGGTGACCTTCTGCTTGTCTATCGCCGTTTGAGCTATCTTTTTAGCAAGTATCGCCAGTGCGGGATCAACTACCTCTTCTATTTCTGTAACCGCTTCTGGAATGACATTGGTTTTGTTGTCTTGCTCGCCTCCTACTATTTTTGTAGTGGCACTGGACAGGTCAGCCGACTCCTGTTTCCTTTCTCCTTTCTTTAGCTCCTTTTTAATCTGCTTGTACAACAGCTTCTGTTGCGTGGGGTCCAACCCTTCAAGGGCTTGCAGGTCCTCGACGGTGCTGCCGGGGATCCTCTGCATCTTTTCAGTCCACTTCTTAAGATTCTTCTTAGTGGCCCCTTCTTTTGCTCTCCCAAATGATTTGAAGATGTCGTCCATTGGAATATCGCGCTCGTACATTACCTCTGCTTTAGGGTTCGCACGAGGCCCTTGCACATACTCAAGATCAACTTCACCTATTGTCTTTGGCCCCTGGCGTTTACCGGCACCTTCTATCAATGAGTCCAAGAAGGCTCGGTTTAGGCCTTCGGTTCTGGCTTTGGCCTCTTCCGATCCTCCACCAGAAGCTATCGGAACTTGCGAAGTCATAGCAGTAGCTATCTGAGCGCTTACGGGATTGTCGATTTCTCTCATTTCCTTGACCATTGGCTTCATTACATCTGTGAAAAAAGCCTTGATTGACGCTTTTTCGGTTGACGAAGCGGCGTCGGAGGCACGACTCATGTGTTCATTGGCCATCGCAAGAGCCTCGTCCGCTTGTTTTTCCCTAGTGGCTGCTAGGCGTTCCGAAGCCGCGCCTACGTCTTTTCCTAGACTATCATAGGCGCTGGAAAATCCGGTGGGCACTTGGGCCCAACCAGGTGCGTTTGTATAATCGTTTACTCCCTTGTGAATCCATGATCTTAGCGATTCCGGGGCTAGTCCAAGATGGGACTCCACACGGGAAATCAAAGCCTCCTGCTGCTTGGCGTCCACACCCCTGATAAGGCCACCCTGATTTTTGAACAGACTGTTGAGTAGAGCCGTTGACGAACCCGTGGCCCCTGCGGAGGGGAGAGGGGAACCGCTGCTGATTCGCGTCCGCCATCCGGGGACACTCTGTCCTGTTGACGACGCCGCACCATTGATGTCGGCGTCATTTTCTGTAAGCCATTGCTGAAAGTTCTTCTCTCCCAAATCACTTAGCTCTTCAGGGAACCTGCTCATCAGGGCGGCGTCAAAGGCACCTGTCATCGCATTTCCCATGGCCTCCGCGAACTTGCCTTTCAATCCAAGTTTCGACCTGATGTATACACCGCCAAGAGCGCCGTAGAGCCCTACAAGCTGGGATGCCATCTGGCGCTCTGCGGTAGCAGATAGCTTCTCCCCCCTTGCCTTTGCCTCCGCCTGTGCTCGCTTATACTGCAACTGGGCTTTCTCCCAGTCAATAATCATATCCTGCGCCTCAAGGGCGTAGGCTATCGTGTCGCCTGGTGGGACAGGGCGCGGGCTGCGGATACCCTGGGATTCGTCCAAGGCCGCTGTTCTTGCTAGGCGCATGTGGAGCTTCCAGGCCAGCTTTCTATTGGCGGCCCGCACCTTCATCTCGTAGTCTGTAAACCGTTCTGCCATTATGGTCGCTCCTTATAAATAGCCCTGGATGGTACCGTCAGCGTTGTAGAGGGGGGTGCGTTGCTGGTCTCCAGTACCGCCTACCGCGCCCCAAATAGCCTTGGTTCTTGCTGCTTTTGCTTGCGCGTCGGTTAAATCTTCTACGCCGCTTTTAGGCATATCACGCGCCGTTTCTACCTTGCCTACGACGTTTGCCGCCTTGGCAATGGTGCTGGGGTCAAGGGCTCTTGCCATCCGGGCCGCGTTGGCTGCATCATCTTTGCCTTCTCGCGCAGCTATTTGCTGACTAAGCTGATTGATCATCTGCTTCTTGTACTGTGCCTGCTGGTCACTATGTTGGGCGATGGCCTGGTGAGCCGCTGATATGCTCTTACGCCCACGGGCCTGGGCGTCTTTCATGGCTGCCTGCGTCTGGGCCGCCTGCCAAGGCGCTCCCTCGGCAGTGGTCATTAAAGCACGGGCGGTCTGCCCTGTCTCTGGTGTCCTGGTAAGGCCCATGTACTTCTGGACCTCCTGGCGCGAAAGCCCAAGGCCTTCATTCATCCATTTTTCCATTAACTGGTTGCGCTGATTCATAAGGTTCGCAAGCTCAGGGTCACCCTCCGTAGCGAGACCGTAAACAAACCCTGCAACAAGACCAGCAACGGCAAGAGGCCATACGCCTGTGGAGAGCCCTGCTACGCCTAGATGCGCCGTCTTACTTAATACGCCTTCCCAGTCCATAGAGCTTGCCATGATGTCTCCTACTTAAACGCAATGTATTTCATATTTCTAACACGCACACGGGTATGCGGTGATTCGGACCACATCTTTATAGTTGCACTGTACCACTCTGGCGAAGCCTCTGTATTCCTGAAGTCCACTGAGTTGTTGGCCACAGGGTCGTTAGAGACCCAAAGGTAATGCCCTGACCAGGTCCTGTCCCTCATCCTGAATCTCTGCGGCCATTCAAAGACTTGTCCGTCAATATCGCTCTCTGAACCTAGCCTCCCTGGCGGGACTGTAGCCGTGGGGTCCTCGCCTACGCTTCCCTCTACTATGCGAAACTGGGCCGTGATGTTCTTGTCCTCCTCATCTCTTAAAATCGACCCGTTCCTTACCAAAAACAGCTTCATTCCTCCCCCGCGAGTTATAGAAGACCCCGTCTGAGGTTGATCGTTCCCAACAAACACCTGCCAGGTGAAGCAGATGGCGCTAGGCCTGTAGGGTAACTGAAACGTGATTCCTGCTCCTGGAATCTCGATGAAGTCCGCATTTGGTTGCGTGAAGGGGTTAGCCCCGTTTGCGTAGAGTTCGGAGAAGAAGTCAAGGTTGGCCGTCGCTCCCTGCTGCCCCCATCGGGTAAGAGAACCTGGGGCGATCTGCTCTTCGGTGATTAGCTGCTCTTCTCCCCATCCGCCTCCGGTTCCTGGAGCGAGCGGGGCATCTCGCAGGTTAGCGTCATCCATCCATCCGTTGACCATCTCAAAGGATGGGAGGATGTCCCGTCCTGCGAGCCCGCCAACCCCTGCTGTGGGCGCTTCCGCCTTGTAGTAGGTATCGGAAACCGTGTCGCCCGAAGGGGTGTCGCCGTTTGCGAAGTCTGGCAGGTTGGGTTGAATAATGGCCATGACGGCTCCTACTGTCCTGTTATTATCTTACCAGACTGCAATGCGATTGCAGAAAGATTGGCATTGTCAAGGGTACACCTCATCGTGGAGGTTCCTAAAATGGGTGGATAAGGGCCTGGGCCCACCTGGTGGTTTAGCCCCCACGTTCCTCCGCCCCCAATCCCGGTGCTCCAGGCATAAGGTGCGGCCATGCCAGTCCCATTGTTCCATGGAATCAGGCACACGCAGGCCCTAACTGCTGCAATGTTAGGGACAACGGGTCGCCCGTCCGCTATCGCTTGTGCCACATAGTCTTCGTTTGCGCCTGTAAGAAGGACATCTTTAGTGAGAAGGATGCGGATGGAAATATCTATCGAGTGCTTTCCCCATCCCCGGTAGATGGAAACGCTGGCAGGGTCAACACAAAACAACTCTCCCTCCAGAAGGTCGCTCCCTGCGAGCGCCCCTTGAGGAACGTAGTAGAGCCAGTTTCCTGAGCCTCTCTGGTAGAACCTTTCGGAGTAACCAAGAGGCCTCCAGGCCAGATCGGGAACTGCCAGAGAGTTAGCCTGTGATAGAAACTGAAGAGTAAACCCAACCCTATCTCTTGCGTCTGTCTGTGATAAGGCCCCTTCTTCAGAGAAGTCTTGATTGATGTAGTTCAACCGGCAGTTGAAAAGAACTAGAACTCCGTCAATGTTCTGCTCCGACGTGTCGTCTAGGTTAATGCCTGCGCCTGAGACCACCGATCCCTCCCGAAAGTCTAGCATCAGTGGAGTCGCTCCATCCGCTATGCCCATCCATCCGTTCAGGGTATGCCCGGTAGGGCCGAAAGTTCCACCCGCATCCCCCCACGCAAGGTACGGGGAGTTATCCGCCAAAGAGTCTTGCGCGTAGAAGGTCGCCGGATTGGCACTGGCCATAGAAATACTACTAGCCCCAAAATAGGTTCCTGCACCTGGATTGGTGACGCTTCCGAGAAGACTTGGAAGGTGCTGGTCCCTAAAGCACCCCTCACGCACACCAGCCTCGGCATCATTCTGGTTGGCAGACTCCCCCATTTCCGTGATGGGCTGGTTGAGGTTCTCAGAGGTGAATAGGTCCCTCTCCTCCCTTGGGGTTAGGTCTACAGTTTTCGCCATCTTAGTTTCTTACCTCCAGCACAATGAGGGACCTGTTTCCTATCACACATCCTACGGATCCAGAGTTCGCTATGTCGGTGTAGGCACCCAAGTTCGTATGAGACTCGTCGTTATCAACTAAGACCATTTCCATCGCGCATAGCTCAACGGTATGCGTCCCCTCTGTTACTATCTGCATGGTCTCTATGGTTATCGGGTAATCTCCGAAGTATCCGACCTGGCCCTTTACGTCATTTTCATATTCGGCTGTAGCTACGGCTGAGACCTCGGCTATCTGCCCATCGATTCGTAGCGCATAGTTCGTGGGGGCGTAGTTGTTGTCAATCTGGAAGCTGGCTAAAACCCAAAGCATGCTGGTGTCGGTCTCTATCCTGGCTTTCATTATAGATGACCAGGTATAGGTCTGAAGCACGGTAACTGGATTATCTATCGTCGCTGGACCGAATAGGTTTAACTTGTTCCCTACATTTGAAACCATGTTTCTAGCCGCAGTCTCTGCTATCGTATGATTTTCAGGAATCCACCAACGATAGGCGGCGTCTTGAGAGAGCGCATCCCGAAACCCGTTGTTGATGACGGCTGGAGCAACGGCGACCGTTCCTCCCGTCATGCCTGCGAGACCTCCGTTCAGGCAATCTAGCCTCCAGTTGTGCTCGTTAAGCGTGCCACCTAGCTCACCGGCTATCTCCTGGAACCCACGATTGAAGTCGTCAACGCCGATCACTGAGGCGTCAGGGATGGTAAACTTTGGGAACTGCCAACTCATGCTGGCCCCTCCGGCACACGAGCCCCGCCTGAGTCGTGCGGTAGAGTATCTATAGAGAAACCGAAGAAGTCGATGGGCTGGCTTGAACTGAACTGCAGCTTGAAAACCTCACAGGAAGGAACGAACAGAGAGGCCCTTACCCAGTATGGCCTTCTACGAGCCCAGAACGCCTGCTCTGACGTGTCGTCTGGGGCTACCCCCAGTACAGTGTCCCCCCATACTGTAGGAGGGTCGTCAATAGGAAAGGCGTTGACGGTGTCGGTATAGAGAGCCTCCTTCTTCCAGTCCCTATAGACGGTCACGGAAATATCAGGGACGAACTCTCCGGTCTCTCTTAGCCAGATGAACACGGTAAGCGGCGACTTGCGAAATCGTGAGCTTGCGTTTGTTAGCCACACGGTCTCGACTGTTGACGTTCTTGAATCTGGTACAAAGGCTGTATTATGGCGATTTAGTGTCCAGATGTTTGCCAGGTTTTCAACTCCCGGCATCGCAGTTCCTGCGGCTGTGGTTCCAGAAGCTTTTCCGGCGACCAGAATGTACTCCCGGTGGTCCCTTGTGACACAGGCCGCTGACGCAGTAGTATCAGTCCGTCGCCGCCAGCCCTTACCGTCGAAGACATAGCAGACGTTGTTGTCCTGAGCCCCCTGCAGAGGAAGCCAGCACATATATTCCTTGGTGCGAGGATCCACGACGGCCACAGAGGCCAAACGGCGGCTCTTGTTTATGTCGCGCAGGTAGTAGGAAATGGCGTCGGAGATAGGAAGGATGGTGGTGCCGTCATAGGAGTAGAACCCATCCCGGCCTAGCCAGATAAGCAGGCCGTTTTGCGTGGCAGCTATAGAGCTTGGGGCGACACATCCAACGGTAGTGCTTACGGTTGCCGTTCTAAACCCAGTGCCTTCTGAGTTATTGACGATGAGAAAGGTACTGTCTTCTGTGAAAACTAAAAGCCCGACTTCATGCTGCCATAGTCCTGTGATCTCGTCGCCCTGTGGGTCCGGGTAAATCTCCTCGTTTACGCCGAAAGACCCGAACCTACCCACGAGTGAAGGCCTGATCATTCCTGGAGACTCTAGCGTGTTGGCGATCCAGAGCCTGCCAAAGGCCATCTTGCAGAGCTTGAAAATCGGCACAGGAACTACTTCTACTGGCTGCGCGAGAAGCCATGCGTCTGGGGTGTTGTCCGGGTATACCTGAGCCCTGTTATCAGGAATCGTCGCAAAGGATCCTATGCCTGCTCCTACGGTCGAGGAGACCTCAAACAGGTCGGCGGAACCAGAGTTGATGACATCCTTGGTTCGATACAGAATCCTTCCAACAGTGAAGTCAGGCCCTTTCTCTATTCCGGTCCACGCAATGAACTTAGGAAGGACATCTACCACCTCATTAGGGGTGTATACTTGGGTGCCGTCAAGCTTTACCCATAGGTCTGCCGTCCATTGCTGGCTCATATTTATCGAGTTGGACCTAGAGGATAATGGAGAGAGGTTTCCCCACTTATCGACCCATTGAACAGCGCCATACCAGGCACCCTCCTTCAGAACTCCTCTGGACTTTATATTCTCAGTCTCGCCGCCAGGATAGAGAGTCTCTTCGTGTGTCGTGCCTACCCTGCCAAAACGAAAGTCTGTAGTAACGCCTGTCTTGGTGGTTCCTTCGTTTCCCAGCATTACACCGTCATGCGCATACCCCTCAGAGTTAGCCTGTTCAAGTGCTATTCGAGTGGGGTCATCCGCACCCTCCATATTTGAGTCACCTGCAAACGGAGAGGAAGGACCAAGGGCCACGGGAGCGGATGGGGTCTCAGAGTAGCCAAGGGAATCTATCGTTTGCCCGTCGAAGAACAGAGCCCTTCCTGTCTGCGGCACAATAACTATTCCGTTTGGGGTTCGTTCAAACTGAGTAGGGAAGCTTGGTCGGGACTTGTCCGGGAGTCCTTGCCACTTCAGCTTCCCTCGTTTCTGCTGGGATAGGAGAGTGTCGTCATAGTCTCTAACTAAAACGTGCCAGCCTCTATTCCATCCCTCATGTTGCCATAATCTGGACCCTACATGAGCCAGGAGAACGTCCCTAGTCCCGTTCATTAAAAGAGAATGGAAAACCCCATGTATTCTGGACCCATAGGGAGCAGCGGTTTGGATGATTGGGTACCCAGGGTCCTCATTCTCTGGCCCCCCAGGGTATTCTGGCTGATACAGGCAAGGCCCTACCACTGAGCGAAGCGTTCCTTCATCAGTAGGGTAGAAGTTCTCTATCCGTGCCGCCATTTCGTCAGGAGCGATTAGGTTTCCGCTCTCTATTCTGACTACTTGCGGCGGTCCCGTCTTTCTGTAGCGGGGATCGGCCATTGGCTCACCCCTTTACTCCTTACTCTTTTTCCGGGAGATTTTCGGCTTACTCGCAGCAGGGGCGTCCACCTTGACTCTGCTACCCTTGGAAGAGAAAGCAAGTCCGGTTTTCCCGTCTGAGGAGACTGCCACTACCAGAGAAGTTGTTCCGTCTGCGCAGGTATGAGTTGATCCGAGTTCTAACTTAGCCATGGTTTCTCCTTGTCAAGCCCTAACTTATTGGTCAGGGCGCGTCCTGTCTATGGTACCACAGGAAAAAGTTCAGTGTTTCGGTAGTCGGTAGAGTACCACCTTCTAAAAGAGTAAGCCCCAGGAATGGCCCTGCTTGGAGAGCGGCGCATGTTCTGGGCCTGTGGCTTGAGGTCTCCGTACCGCTTGGCGAGGATAAAGAGTTCGTTCTGATAGCGCGAGCGCACATTAGAAGCCGCCGACTCATTCCCGTTCATCTCATACCAAAGCTCCATCGCCTTGCTTACCAGAATATCGCAAGCCTCGGCCTGGATGTAAGGCACATCAGCGTCGTCAATCAGTCTCTCCGGGCGTCGGATACAGTTCACCCGGATGACATAGCGTTGGTCAGGTATAGGATACAAGGCCATGGACTGGTATCCATGGGTATCACGCAGCCTGCGGCTGTAGTCTGGATGGATCTGGCCATCGTCGATGAAGAACCCTCGCGTTGCCGCCTTAGTGTCTATCTCGGCCAGGAGGTAATAGGCGTCAGATATTTCTATATGCCCTTCTGGGAAGTTCATTGAGAATCCGCTCGCCGTTGTCTGAAGAGCCATTGAATCGTAGTTCGCGCCTTGTGAATCAGACGCAGGTAGATGTTGGTACTTAGCAAAATCCACAGAATGTCTTCTTCGGTAGATGCGTACCTTAAACCCCGACTGCCCTGCAAACGAACGCTTAAAATCCTCCGTCAAACTGGTCACTCCGTCCCAATACCTGCCTTGCCCTAGCATGCCCAGCATGAACTCTATGTTTGGGACTCTAACAAGGGTAGCTGGAAAAGGCGTGGTAGGCTCAAACTGGTTCATTACCGTAATCTCTTCAGACGCAGGCGATGGCGCTGACTCCCACAGGGGCTCTCGAAACCTGGCGGCAGACGCAGACCATTCTGCCCCGGCAGAGGTGTCCCCTGGCTTTGTTGGAGCAAATCCAGTGGATTCTATCCATTGAGAGTCCGGGTTCTGGGTATAGTTTGAGTCGAACGCTCCAGGGCCGGGATTCCGAAAATGAAAGTCACGTTTCCCCCAAGTATAAGTAACGATGTAGCTGAAGGTTCCTGCGGGCTCAGGGCCTAGCCAGAAGTATTGGTTTGGAGGCTCCTCGTCATTGGGGTATTGGGTGACACGAGGGGCTGTGTTGGGAGCGGGAAGCTGGAAGTGCTCGCGCCTGAAGGCCTTGTACGGTCTGCCCTTGATAGTTCTAAACTGGTCGTCCAGGGCATAGGAGTCAGCGGTGTACTGAAAGACAACATCAATCATGTTCTGCCTTGGAGTGTCCTCTGCGCTGTCCTTGCCTTGGCATAGGAAGTCTTGAGCCTGGATGAAGTCGTCAGGAAGGTAATAGCGGTCAGTATAGATCCTGTACTTAAAAGGACCTGTGTTCCATGGTGCAGGAGGGACGGCAGCGGGATCCGTCTTGTATTTCTCGATTGGTACAGGGTTCCAAAGAGTGAAGTGGTACTCAATCGTAGGGTTAGGAGGTTCCCCCGTTACCACTTTCCAGATAGTCCTAATACGGTTTTTGAACCATGCTTTTTTACCTTCTTGGTTTTTGTGCGGTACGACCTCTTCAAGCTGAATGTCAATCGGCCTGCCGTCCCAACTTCCGTCTACCTCTGGTACGACCCCTCCCTGATCAGCAAAGGCGTTCCAGTCTGCCTGTGTTCCGATTAGGTTCAGTCTCCAGACCCATGGGTTGCCTGTGAACTTCTCCGGGTCATCATTTGCTGCGTCTTCGTATCTTGTTGTAGTGTCCCCATCCGTGTAGTTGTCGGTCAGGTCATCTACGCAAACGACTCTATCCCAGACAGTCGCTCCTGTTAAGTCAGTGACCTCGTCATTGGAGATCACCTGCTCCTGAGTAGCGAACTCAAGCTCAGACTGGAAAAACAAAAACGGGGCTTCCAGAGCAAGCTGCTGGTAAGCCCGGTTAATGAACTCATTTAGACGAGTCTTGGCCTCTTCGCTCTGCTTAGGAGCCCAGTCAGACTGAGCAAAGATAGCGTTTCTGATTTCACCAAGATTCATCCGCCCTCCTTACGGGAAGGCTGTCTAGCCTTCGCAGTCGAACATGCAGGAGCCCACAAGGGAGGGAGCTACCGCTACAGTGAGCCCAACTCCGAAGGATGGCAGGGCAGCGGCCACCGTGATAACATCTCCCGCTCCTGCGCCGGGGATGATTCCAGTGTCAACCACGATGCCACCGTCAATGGCATTTCCGATCCCGCTACGTTGGATGAATCCAAACTCGCCATCAGCGAGGGCATGTTGAGCCACACCGACGATTCGCCCCAAAGCGTCACCTGCGGCAGCAACGACAACGCCGGTAGCGTCGGCACCCACGAGGGTGTTACCGTAGTTTCCATTGTTCGCACCCGGAGCCCGGACACAGACTGTGCCGACTGCTAAAGCCGCTCCTGCTTTGACATAAATCCAGGTCTTCTCACCCTGTGTCAGAAGGCCTTGATTCAAAGATGCGGGCTCAGTGTGAATAAATCCTAAAGGGGCTTGGGCATCGGTGCTCACAAGAGCAACGTTAATCCCCATTCCAGTTCCAGCAGACATAATGTTCTCCTTTTAAGTTCTTAGTTTAACCCTTGCAGTCAATGTAAACAGTTTGATCGGTTCCAGCCCCGCCAGCGGTATTAGTAAGCACTACCCCAAAACCGCTTTCCGAGACAGTCCCTACGGCGGCGCTTCCGATAGTTCCTCCAGCATCAGGGATCAATGGCAGGTTGGGACCCCACCCGGCACCTTCAACCACCGTACAGTTTCCTTTTCTAAGGACCCAACCAAACGAACCGGCAGCAATCTCCACCTGTGCAACCCCTACCACCTGGGCTACCGATGAGGCGACCTTCAGTTCTTCGACGTTGTATGTCGTTGATAAGTCAACGCGCTGAACGACTGCATTGGCATGGACGAGAGCATCAGCCTGGACATAGATAAACTCCCTTGTGCCTTGGTGGAGCGACGAGGGCTGCTCAATCGTAACAAGACCAGGCCGAAAAGCAGCGAAGTCCGTAACGAGACTCGTGTCGATAACTTGCAGCCGCCAACCCCGCTTAATGTGATAAGCAGGATTGTAGACATAAGGTACTTCTGGATTCAATGACATTGAGACCCCCTATGGAATAGCTGTACCACAAACAGCGCCGTTGCAACGAAGCTGCGTAGTGTTGAGGCCCATGGCCAGAACAATCTCGTAGCGCCAGAGGTCTTGCTCTGGAAGACGGAAGGGTCCGCGAACAGCGAAGTCACCAGTCGTTTCAATCTTGGAGTCGTGCCCCATCGTGAAACCGTGCCAGGTGTTGGTGTTCAGCATGTAGATGACGCCACCTGAAACAGGAGGAGCACCAACGATTAACGCGGGAGCAACAAACGGTGCAGCGCCAGCCGTAATGGAGTCTTCCAGGTAGAAGTCCGAATCGAGGAACTTGATTCCGCGTCGGATTTTCTTAGGAGCACGGTCGCCGCCTTCGGTCGTGTCGGTGACGATACGAACCTGCGTGTCGAGGTCTTCCAGGTAGTTAAGATAGGAAAGCTCGTCGCCTAACAGAAGGTCGGGAGCGCCCATCGTCATCTGCTGACGAGCGCAAGCCAGGTAGGTCTGGCGCATAATGCTTCGACCGTTAGTGGCGAAAGACGTGCTTAGGCCGAACTGGTTAGTCCAGCCTGCCACAGTAGCCTTGTTCAATCCGAAGACGGTGTTGACCTGAGCAGCGGGAGCAGCGAACTCAATCGCGCCAGACCGTGCTCCGCCGGGAGCGCCTGGGTCGTAGGTCGTGTCGCCGTTGAGAGTCAAGAAGCCGCCGACACCTGCGCCGTTGCCTGAAGCAAGCTGCTGCGAGATGCGCTCATGCAAGTCGCTCATGGCCAGTTCAGGGTAATGCTGGATGATTCGAGCAAGGTCCATTTCGCCATTAGCTTCGGATAGATCCTTCCCAGGAACGTCGAACGCATAAATCAGGCGAGGAGCGAAGGCGTTTCCGCGTGTCGCCGCTTGAGTACGGCCACCGGCAATAACCTCGGAGCCCGTGGAAATCTGCGTAACCTGGCCGGGGCCTGCAGTTACAACAGCGAACTCACGAAAGGGTCCTTGAAGAACCTTGCGCTCGATGTTTCCTTTCTCTACCATCTTCTGGAAGAGTGGATGCCATGTGGTGAACAGTTCCGAATAGGACGGCATCAAATCCACTAATGCGGTTGCCAATACGTCAGGACTAATAGCCATTTTTTACTCCAAGTTATCTTCAGCCCTTGGCTGATCTTATTGCTCTAGCTACTGCTAATCGTCTTTTCTCATTAAGAGTCTTTGCGTCAGTGACGCTGTTCTCCGCACCATACGGGCGAGAAGTGGTGGTGGTGGCACCGGAGGTAATCCGGGCGCTGTCACGAGGAGCGGGGGCTGCTCGGCGCGTCATGAGGTCAGCCATCTTGATGGCGTGATGATCAGGGACACCATCGTTCTTTGCTTCCTGTGCCAGCTTAATGGCTTCAGGAGCCATCGAAAGAAGCTTAACTGCTGAGTGCTGGTTCCATCCCTGATCTAAAAGAGTTCCAAAAACCTCGCGCTGCTTTGGGGTCTCAAGAGCTTTGCTGTTCTCATGGATAAAACGCTTGGCCTCGGCTTCGGCCTGACTAGCATGAAAAGCCTCTACCTGCTTTTTGTAAGCCTTGTGCTCGGAGGCCGCCGTGTCGAACTTGGCCTGAAGGGCCGTCTGGTCCTGCGTGAGTTGAGCAACACGAGGGTCCTCGTCACCAGAAATCAAGGCCTCGTAGATTTGCTGCATGCGGCTAGATTCTTCGTTGCGGGACTCAGCCAGGGCTGTGTAGTAGCTTGCTACTCCGTTAGCCGTATGCCGGTTCTCTTCAGGAAGAGAGTCAACCTGTCCATCCCAGCCCGTAAAGTCGTAACCTGTCTTCAGTTCCTCTGGCGCGGAGACCTTCTCCGTATCGGGGGATACGTCAGCGACAGCCGCTGTAGCCTCTGCAGCAACAGGAGCGGCCTCTGCGGGCGCATCTACCGGCGCGGCAGCGGGTGCTGCGACAGGTGTATCTGCTACTGGTGCTGCGTCAAGTTCAGACACCGACCTCGCCCCTAATCGCACTTGCCGCTGCCATTCTTCGCAGTTCAGACAAGTCGTTAGTGGGGCTTCCAGAAATCGGCATCGCAGGCTCTTCACCTACTCCCATGGTTTCTTCAACAGGAACTTCAGCAGAGGGCGCACCCGTCTGAACAAGTTCCCATCCATTCTCAGAAAGGATAGACAGAAGCTCTTCGGCGCTTCCTGGAGTCCGGGAGATGATGACGTCGGCCATGGCTGCTGGGGTGTCCACCGCAACAGTTTCCGTAACTACTTCTTCTTCAAGGCCAGCAGGGGTTTCCACGGGAGCCTCAACCGCAGCCGTTTCGACGGCACCAGCAGCGGCGGGATCAAGATAACCAAGTGGATTACCAGCAGGCATTGACATCTCCAGGGAAATCTTTACTCATAGAGCAGGTGTTCGTCAAGCATCGGCTTCAGATTGTTTCTTTATGTTGCCCTGGCCCTTGCTTCTATAATCCTCTACATCCCTGAAACCCATCTTCTTAACTGTCTTTTCGGCTCGGTTGCGAACATCGGTGTAATGTTCGTCCCATTCGCGGTCGCCTTTGTTGAGAAAAATGGCTTCGGGGTGCGTTTGCTTGTAATCCCTGAGTTCAGAGTTCGATGTGAAGGACCTTCCAATCTGGTCGAGTTGTAGGGGCTTCGACGGCATAGGGCCAACAGTACGAACGGGACTGATGATAACGCGAGCAGGCGCATTGCAATAGGAACAGGTCGGGGTTTCGGACAATGGAAAGAAGACATCTACCAAAAACCTCTGGCATGGTTCGCATTCTAAATCGTAAATCGGCATCACTGTCCCTCCTCTGGGAAATCTTCAGCAAGCTTTTCTGCCCAAGTCTCTGCCCGTCCCTGCAGGACCTTGGCCGCATCAGGAGAACCCCCGCCGAGTAAGTCTCCCCAAGACTCTTCCCCATAGGCAGGGAAGCCTTCGGGTTTTCTCTCAGCCCCTGCTTCAGGCTGTTCATCATTTAACTCTTCAGGGAACCTGCTCGTCATGGAATCGTCAAAGGCATCTCTCATCGTTTCTGCCATGGCTGCCGCTTGACCGCCTCTCAAGTAGTTCATCCCTTCGGTCTTATTGTATTCGGCCATTAGCTCCTTGGCCTTGGCCAAGGTTTCCTCTCGCAGAGACATAGACTTTGACTTTGGTTTAGGCGGCGACAGACCAACCCTGTACTCAGGGCCTCCATCTGGATCGTCGGGGATCGCCCATATTTCCTGCGGGCCGATCCGAGTTATCGCTCCACCCCCCGGCAAATAATCCCCGATGCGCACATGCTTGGTTTTTCCACCGACATCTATAATCGCACGAGCTTTATCGGAGTACGGATCAGGCTCGCCCTGTTCGGTAGTCCATGCGGATGTCCCCTGTAGGATATACGGCGGCGCTTCTTGTTTCGGATCTGCCATCTATAACCCCTCTATAGGAAATCCTGCACCCTTGAACCCAGCCCCTGCTCCCTGAAAGCCCTGTGATGGAGCAGCGGTAGGAGCGCCCTGACCGCCTACAGGATTAGGAATCTGTTGCTCCTGAAGACCGGGAGGCAATCCGCCGCCTGCAGTTGTGTCCTGCGGACCAGGTGGCTGGACGGCACCAGGCATCCCCTCCTGAGAAGGGCCGCCCTTAGTCATGATGTCGCGCATGCTCAAGAGATCAAGAAGCTTATCTAACATCTTGGTCTTATCTACTTGAGGAGCCTGAATGAGAACATCGAAGAACGTCTGTAGGTTCTTAAGCTGAACAAGTTTATTGTTCTCAGCGGGCGAATAAGGGATGGCCTCATAGTCAAAGTAAAGTGCAGGCTCGTTGTCTACTCCTGTCTTGCCTCGTGCCTGGATAGAGTCCCGGCGGATCTTCATGGCCTCTCCGCCTACCCTTAGCGGAACAATGCTGTCGTCAGGCAGGAACTCTTCGTACAGGCCAATGATGGCTGCGCCTACAGCACTGACGATGTCATGGACTTCCTTGATCCTTCGACCGTTGCGCGTCCTTGTGGCGGAGTCAGCTAGAGCAACCTCAGTAGCGACATCAGTCACGCCTACAACTCCCCGACTGTACTGCGGAATACCCAGCACGAACTCAATCATCTGAGAGGCCTTATCACGAATGGCCCCAAAGGACGGAGACAAAGAAGGCATCGGGGTCATCCCGACAATGTCGCGTATAGGGGCATTTGCCTTGCCCTGCATGTCGATAAGAGCCCCTGGTCCTGTGTTGTTAACCAGGGCTGATTTAATGATCTCTGGGTTGTCTACCAGGCCGGACTGAAGAAGCATGACCGGAATGGACGACTGGGCATGCCAAAGCTCGATAGTGTCTAGCTCATTAAGCCTGCGTTGAAGCGGGGCGATTAGCTTAACGTCTGAGAGACCACCCAGGTTTGTCATATTGTCGTTGAAGGTAAGCATTGAGAACGGATTGCGAACAAACCTGAACGGAAGATCACCCTCGAAGAGAGGGTCGTCCATACCGTCGAGGATATGGTAGTACCTGCCCGCCCCTGAGAAATCGTAGAACTCAAAGACCGTCACCCATTCAAACACTTCTCGGCTTGCGTCATTGAGCATCGAGCGATCTTTCGTAGAGTCCCGCAGCCAGTTTGGATAAGTACCATAGTCCGCAGATTTAGCTACATGGCTGTCGTAAAAGCCGCCCTTCTTTCCTTTCTTTTTCACACGAGACTCGAAGTCCGCCTTAGTTAGGACAGTCACTTCGATCAGGTAGCGGATGTCGTCCCACTTGGAGGCTCCCATATCAAAGAAGATGTAGCGAGGGTCGGTAACATAAATCTCTGGAGTCTCTCTCTTGAAGTTCCAGATGGTCTTAACAAAGCCTCGCCCGCACAAAGACGACAGGGTAGCAAGTTCCCATAGCCTTTTATGAAAGTCCTGCTTGTCCAGCGCGTGATTGATAAGAGCTTCACGAAAACGAGCGGCGTCATCCAGGCCATCCTTCCTTGCGTTCACGGTTAGCTGGGGATTCGTTGGGCACACGTTAGCAATCATGGTGTCGATGTAAGCATAGGGATAGTTCGACTCAAAGCTCAGGCTACCCTCGCCCCCCATCGACCCCGTGGCGGCTGCATACTCTTCGTCCTGCTGGTTAGACCAGTATTCGGAAGTGTACCAAGCTCTGTATTGGTCCCATTCGCGGCGCTCGCGCTCGGACTTCTTCTTATGGGTCGTAATGATCCCTTGAATCTGCTCATGCGTGAAAGGCATTTTTAGTCCTTAGTTGTCTACTCGACCATGGCCTGGAGTCTTCGCGAGAGTCCCCTGGCCTCCGTCTTTCTCAGCGCCCTCTCGCAGGTCCTGGCCTTTCTTCTCTTTCTTACCAGTGTAGTCATCATCGCCTTTGTGGGTCTTGGACTTGTCGCCTGCCTTTTCGCCCCGGTGCTTGTCTTTATCCTTGAAAAGCCTTCTAGCTACGTCTTCTCTTTTTTTACGCATGCCGCCGCCTTCAACGTCAAAGATATCAAACTCGATAGGGGGCGGCGGATCCGCCAGCACCCGGCTATCGATTGTTGTCACCACATCTAGGCCCTCGGGGGGAGCCAGTACGGTCTCGTCCTCACCCTCTTCGCCTTCAAAGAAGTCCAGTTCTCCTGAGCCCGTCCGCTCTTTGAAAAAGTCAACATAAGGCTTAAGAGCCTCTTTGCTTTCTTCAATAAGCTCAGGCGCTTTTTCGTATACCTTGCGAATAAATCTTTCCATTGGCCCTGCTGAACGACCGAAGTATTCAAGCAGCCCTTCTTTGTTGGGGTCAAAAGGGGCAGTGCGATACGAACTATAGGCCTTGGTGCCTTCCTTGGTATCCTCGCCCTTGCTTGGTCCCTCATAGGCCTCTTCGCCCTTGGTTTTCCCCTCAGTGATTTCTTCGCCTTTTGTGGTTGCCATCATTTCCTCCTACGGATGCTTCTATAGCGTATTCGCTTACGCTGGCCAGGTGAGTGTGAGTCGATTTTCTTGCGATGAGCTTGGACTTGGTCCCAGGTCATATCCTTAAATAACACAACATTGGCAGGAGTGGCCTCCACTCTCTTGCGCTTAACCGGCAGACTGCGAGCCCCTACAATAGCCATCATTAAAGCGGATATTTTATCCCAGTGGTGGCGCGACCTGCGCTTATGACCGATGGCCCCGGATAGCATCTCGGTGATCACGCTGCACTCCGTTCTCTTGTCGTGCTTATAGCTGCATAGCTGTTCATAAGTGTCTGCGTCGTTGATGACAAGTTCATCCACCAGAGCATCTTGCAGCCAGCCTAACATCTGCTCAAGCTTTTTGGAAGTGGAAGTCAGCCCTGGTCGGTAGGGCTTCTCGTAATACAGGTGAGTGTAGCCAGCCTGCTCGCATAGCGCGATGGTGGCAGCCCCAACTCCGTTGCTCTCGATGACCACCAGCGCCTTGTTGTAACGCTCGGCTGCAACCAGAAGCCTGCGGGTAAACAAAACTGGTTCAGTGTGGTCAGCATAGCAGGCTACCTGTGTCCATTCCTCTTCGTAAAGCTTGAACACCTGGAACGAGGCATGGTCTCGGGCTGCATGGCCAGCGGGGTCAACGCCAATCACATAGGTTGCTCCGCTCTCAGGCTTCTCAAACTCCATGTACGGAGGAGCCCACTTAGCCATCTTACGCTTGCTGTGTTTTTCCAACAGCGACGCATGGATGACCGAAGACATTGTGGACAACCAGCAAGTGGAATCGTCCATCGGGTAAAAGACTCGGAACAAATCCGGGTTTCGCCTGATCTGCGCATCGGTTTCAAGCATCAATCTGCGGAAAGCCAGGTGCTCTTTTCTCAATCCTTCCGGGGCGTGCTTCTCTAGCATGCGGATCTCGTCGTTCTCCAGCGCAGCCCCCTTGGGCCACGGTCGTTGATTGAGCTTACCGTCCCAGAAAGGAAAGAAGGCGTAGAGCCATCGGCCTGCGCCTCGCTTGGCGTCCCGGCACTGGTCGTGCCACCAGTCCCCGCTCACCCATGGGGTCGATTCAAGGACCATCAGAGAGTGGTCTCGGTTAATCATGGACGGATAAATCAAGGAATACTGGTGCTCAGGGTTTTTCCAGAAGGGAAGTTCAGAGCCATGGAAAGAATCAGGAGACTGGCCGATACCAACGGCCCCACTCTCACCGCTCATGACGCGCATGCGGCCACCAATCTTGGTGTCGAAGGTAAGCTGACGAACCTCTCGGCTCACCATGGTCTCCGAACGAAGAGCGGCAGGCCATCTGGCATGCGTAAAGTGAACGCGCCTGTGCAGGTACTCAGCCCGGTCTCGCGTGTCTGCGATACAGACATGGTCCCAGCCTGGAGTGTAGGCTGTCTTTGCATAAGCGCATAGTTCAGCCGTTAATGACTTCCCTCCCTGCCGGTAGCCTAGCAATATGAGCCATTTCGTTTGGCCTGACTCGGTCCTTGGTGGGGTTGCGTAGTATGACAGAAGCGTATTCTGTAGCTGCTCAGTGATTCTCTCCGGGTCGTACTTGAGCGCCTTGCCTGTCGCCTGGTCTTGGATTTCTCCGTAGGCACGCAGCATTAAAGATGGGTCTCGCAGCGCGGCCCGTGCTTTTTCGGTGAGGCTGCAAGACTTCATCCGACAGCTTTAACGGACTCGTCTACAACTTCAGCCGTGTACACAGCCTCAATCGCGGGCGCTTCGTCCTTCACGGCCACCAGAGCAGAAATCAGATCGGAGTACGCTTCGCCAGGAGTTCCACTAGCTGTGTGCTTCGCAGCAAGAGCAGTCAGCATAAGCTCTGCCCATCGGCTTGCGGCGTCGGCTACACAGGGCGCGATGTTCCCGCACAGAATATGCACCATAACGGTCTGCGAGAACGACACCAGGTCATCGTAGCTCTTAACAGGGTTTTCAGTCAGCACCGCTGCCAGTGTTTCGCGCTCTTCTACCGGAACTAGGTCCAGCCACTCAGCATAGCCATCGGATCCGAACTTGTTTTTTCCCATATCAGCCCCTCGGTTCACCAATCATAACATAGCGGTTTATAGGACGACCCCCAAGTCTTCTCGGAAGCAGCCCTGCCGCAGCCCCATGCTTAAATACCGGAGAACGCACCACATCATCGAACATTTGCGGCGTTCCAAGCAACGGATTCTTTGCCGCAGTCTGATGTATGCGCAGTTTCTCCTGCAGGCTTCGACCTAGCCCTGCACAAACGGGCATTATATCAAAGTTCAGGTTCAAACACCAGAGAACAAAGGGAGAATGTCTCCTCAGTTTCCCAACACCACGCAACATGGCGTTCACAATCGCGCCTTCGGAGATCCCCAGCACCTCATGCAAGTCAACGAGACCCATCCCACAGCAATACGACACCAAAATCGCAACATCATGACCTTGCCAGAAGACTTCGTCCTTACCGCAAGGCAAAGCGTTGGCTAACTCATGTGGGGTCGGGGGGTCTCCCCCGAAACTTTTTTCGATTTGAGCAGGCCACCACAATGGAGCCCGAAATGAGCGAGGACTCTCTACCCACGCCAAAACAGCAGGTGTCTTCGTTATCCAATCCACTAAATCGGGGTCGGGACTCCTACGAGAACGGTTCAACCACCAATATGGAGCACCCCGAACCACCTCGGCGGCAAGCATTAGCTGAAAACGGTCTCGCTTTTTTAACGAAACCTCGTAAATGTCACCCTCCGCGTGGAGCAAGACGTGCAAAAGAGGGTCCAAAACCGTCGCTCGACGGTCTATTGACCCTAATGAACCCGCACACTGGCCGCAAACAGCGAAAAAGGGCTCACTGTGCGTCACAAAACTCCTCCCACTTGCGAAAAACAGACCGGCGGTTGGCCCTGGTGCTCGCTGTAGGGTGATCCTCGCACCAATCGTGGTCGAACGCATCACGTTTCTTAGCGCCACGCACCATACTGGCCACTACTGTCGCGCTTCGAGGGCTGTATCCGTAGTAAACCATCAGCCATTGACGGAAATCGTTGCACTCATCCTCGATTGGAGGGCGGCCACCGCTGATATTCTCAGGTGTACTACCCCGCAAGCGATGTAAACCCGCCCTGATAGCGCCTCTAAGCACGTCAGAGCGGGTCACACCAAGGGTGGTCGCTAACTCTTGAGCCTCTTGCACAAGACTCGTTAAAAGAAGAACCTCGATGCGCTCAGTCGCCTGGTCATTTCCTAACTTCCGAAGATTCATTCACCCTCCCAGGACTCGTCTGAGGACATTTTAATAGGGATTGGTTAATAGGTCAAGCTGAAAAGTTGATGTCGATGTGCGAGGGGGTAGACCCTTCGGGTCCTACCACCCCCCCTTTCCGGGGCTGCCCCTCGCGCCCCCTCGGTTTGCCCAGGCCTTGACGCGTCAAGCTTTCCCCCCCCGCCGAGAGCCCCCCGCCCCCTGCATCCTGGCGCTGGCCAGCAGGAGAACGCCTCGCTTTTTTGGGACACCACCCCCCCCCACCCTGCCTGAGACCCACGGGCGAACGCCGAATATCGTCCACGTTAGAACGCCGAATATGGGCGGCTTCAAAAAGGCGAATTCATCGAGAGCGTACGCACCAGCATATCGAGTATGACGGTGTAGGTCGGGGCCTTAAATCGCCTGTAGCCCCCATTCTGTGCAACTGAGGTGTGGTCAATAGTTGCGCATATCGACGAAAACCCAGTTTCTAAGGTAGCAGTTGCCCTGGTTTTTTGGCCTTGGAGCCCACCGAGCAACGCCCAATACCAGCCAGAAAAGGGCAGGCATACTAACTTATCCACAGGCCGCAGTACATCGAATAGCTTGAGGCTATTAACCTTGGCACGACTATTGCAACGCGGACGCGTTCATTTCTCTGGACGGCAAAACGTGCGGTTCTTCTGCTCTACGCCTACGCCCGGTCAGGTGCCCAGGTTCGAACCGAACCGAGCGCCGAGCAGGTAGGTCGCCTAGCTTTGCGCCGAGCCCCAGGTAGGTGTGGTACACACCGGGCACACCGGGCACACCTTTTACCCAACACTCTCATAGCCCTACGCGTGTGGACGGGCGAACCTCGCGTATGAGCCCTTCCCCTCTTTTAGCCCCATGAAATAAAGTTAGGGGACATAGGTATAGACCCTGTGTACCACCAGCCCAAACACCAGGTTCTAACTGACCCCGTTGTGGACCCACCCCAACCACCCGAGGTATAGACCAGGAACACACCAGGTTGAGCCCGGTACACACCCCTGGCCACACCTGGCCACACCTCTGTGAGTACAGGTGTGCCCACCTGAGTACGAGCCTGTACAATCCCTTGACATTCTCTTTACAAAACTTTATTCACCAGGTTCAATGCCTGATATGGAGCGACAGCAGCGCAGTTGCCGTAAAGTTTATTCACCAGGTTCAATGCCTGATACGAGCCGGTCAACCCTCCAACTGGAGCGCAGTACAGCGAATACGATAGTCATTGACAGCGGAATCACAATGGGTGTAAAGTTCAGGTGTGGGGGGGCGAACCTCTCACAAATATCCCACCCGCCCAGGAGGCAACCATGACATCCCCAACTATCCCATTCACCCTTGCTTTTCAGGTCAACGGCTACCTCGTTGTCCGTCCCGATGGCTCGCACGAGTCCATCCCTATCGAGAGCGACCGCTTCCG